>Ga0307514_10000626_pt1 | contig 65162 bp, 43 predicted proteins | sample 16_EM_MG_FD_203088 | JGI IMG/M metagenome (GOLD analysis project Ga0307514, IMG submission 203088) | Populus trichocarpa ectomycorrhiza microbial communities from riparian zone in the Pacific Northwest, United States - 16_EM | ecosystem: Host-associated > Plants > Roots > Unclassified | place...
CTAAGATGAAAGTGGAAGTGATAAAAAGGGAATAGTGTGGTAGGGGTAAGGAAGGTGTGAGAGAGCCTGGAGACTTCGCTCCACACAAAAGTTCACAGGTCAACCGGATCAGCTTCGGGTTCAGGCTGCAGTGAGTGCAAATGTGGTTGAATTTTTTTAAAAAAACTCGGCATTGACTCAGGTAGATATAAACTAATACCCCCCAAAAGCTCAGCTCTCTGGAGGTAATTTGAATTTTTGGTGGAGTGATGTCTCCAGGCCCTTTCACCTCACTTTTTTCATGATCCCAATTTGGATCAGACTCACCATTTCGATTAGTATGAAATCACGTGATATCAAGGGCCGGGGTACGAAGCCACTCCATATGTGGCTGCAGTGAGCGACGAATCAGCACTAGCTTGCCCTAGTGTATTTTGGAGACCATATGGCCGTAAATTGAAGCCATTGTACCCTGAAGCTTTCTCTCGTTCCTAGTCGGCGCAAAGTATATCGGTTGACTTTAAAGAAAGGTGAAATAAAGGTGAGTACTTAAGTAAGTGTAAGCGTTGTAGGTAGGTGAGTCGGGTGACAAGTATATCCATATCCCTGATCCTACGTCAGCCTTGCAGGCGCGTGTGGATAACGATGACCCTGATGTGTTACTTTTTCTATTGATGCTATCCCGAAACTTCTTCATTTCAAAGGGAGAGCGGAGCGATCATGCACATACATGATCTTCGCTTGTTTGTGGCAAATTTCTTTGGGTGCCGAAGCTAGCTAAGAAATTCTAGAACATTTTCTCTGCTGTCGTTTTCCATTTCACACGTCCCGCCCACCTGACGTGTTTGTTGGATGGATGATGCGCCATATACATGTCAAATTGACCACTAAATGTCCCTCACCAGTGTAGCTGTCTCGAGTGTATGTATATATATCATATTTCACTTGATAAAATATTAAATACTCGCGATAACTTGCAGCTCCGGTTCTTTCTGATTTTCTAGCCCTATTGGAGCTCTGAAAGTTCTCATACCCCCTGGTACTGAATCGCAACAGTAGATCAACAACCATCGGAAATTTACCACTTTTCAAAAAGCAAAAGCAGGGTAAAAAAAAGTACATGTGCATACACTTTGTGACACCAGCCTGTTGAATTGCCACTGGTTGGCTAGATTTATATTTAATGATCGGTATGCATTCCGAACAGGAAGTACCAATGTATCATAGGCCGGTCGGGGTTTTTGTGGCACATTGAACATCATCGTACTAGCAGAAAAACGGGCTAGACTTCTTGTAGTATATCAAGACTTACGTGTATAGACTTCCATCTACTTGTACAGTTCCATTCTGACTGTACGATAGGAAGCCCACCCTAACATTGTAAGTTGATTTTTCTGCTATTCGCCATCGTTAGTATCAATGTATAATTCCCCTCTTTTCCACAACGTGTTCCTTCTTCCTATTCCTTTCTTCTTGCCATTTGCTCCTTACTCTCTACCCATATACTCACTCACAATCTATCTCTTGGGAGCCACTCACTGACTAACAACCAATCCACCCGCTGGGATACCAATGTTATAATGGCACCTTTTACAGCTTTTGATAATAGCTCCATTTCTAAATCTCTCCTACCAATGCAAAGCCAGCACCTCCCAAGATCCGCCGACAGCAACAACAGTCTGAGCCGCAGTGACATATCTGGGCTCTCGGTAGCAATCGTTGGAGTTTTCCTTACAGCAGTAACTATATTTGGAAGCTGGAAATGCTGGCGACGATGGAAGGTATTTCTCCACCTATATTGCAACGCTGTCTCCAAAATACTTAAAGTCGTCCGGCATAGATTCGAGCAAATAACACTGCGACATCTCGGGATATCCAGTTGTCCGAACCGCCGTATACTATGGCACAGGTTATCAGCCACCACTATCATTTCACTCCAGCTTCGAACCCGTCCTTCCTTGTCCATGTTCCACCTAGTAGGGCTGCGTCTCGAGAGTGTTATGGTGCCCGGCTTCGACGCCTTTACAGCAAGCGATATACTCGCAAGTGCCTGACCTGCAGCAGGTCGCATCTGCGGAAGTGTGGGTTCCTTCACCGCCACCGTTGTCGCATCCACCACTGTCATCTCGTGTTGCAACGGTTTAGGTGACTTTGTTGCTGTACTGTTTTGCCACCTGCTTTATTGATCATGACCACAGATACTTTAGAGTTATGGCGACAAACCACACGATAGGGGAACCAACTAGCTGCGAGGGAACTGGATATCGGGCAGGCATGAAGTGATGTTTAGCAATGGAATTTACTGTCATTTCCTTTCTTATTTATATTGGCTATGCGGGGTGTTTATTTGTAGGTGTTGAAGTTCGGGGGAGTCGGGTTTGTCCTTCGTTAACTTTACGTTTCCAAGTAAATCAATGACTCTTCGGTGATAATTGTTGGGGCTTGTTTCTGTACTTGTGGAATGCTTCGGGAGGATGGTGGTCAATTATAAAACGCTCTCGATGAATGGATGATTGGTGAGAACTGCACGAGCGTGGCCAGAGTTAGCTACCCTATGACATGGGGGAAGAGGAGTCACTTACACTCCACTTTTCCTCGATGTAGAGGTGAGGCACAGTTGCCCAATCCAGAAGACAGAACGCCACTCAATCGGTTGAACATATCAGTGAAAAAAATATCGAAGACTGCACTTTTGATTACTTTGGACATGAGCAGCATGTATAAGATCACTTTGGATTGCTACCCATGCTAGAATCCGAACTCAGAAATATCGCCCATGAACGCTGATATTTATGCCAAACTTTGCCTCGCTCACCAACTTGTTTTACAGCACTAGCGAAAAAGAGAAAGTCTGGGTACGAGACAAACTAAAGTCAGAGATCCTTAACATTAATCTGAATTATCTGAGTACTGAGTAGCGTTGGTGCGAGTGATGTAGAGCATTGTTGCTTGGTACTAGGGCTTAGGGCAGCAGAAGTGGTAAGCTGGCAGAGAAGGAGAAAGAAAGGAGTATGATTAAGCCCATGGAATTGCAATATATGGTGTCTTTTCGTGCGATTTACACCGTACCGCTTTCGTGTTCTGACCTAACCTAACCTTGTCAGCTAATCTCTGGACCGACTCAACTGTTGCGCTTTCAACCTTATTTTTCAAAGCAAACAAGCAGAATCTCTATGGACTCCAGGAAACTGCTGAAAAAGTAGAAAATTGGGACGAATTGTAGTTAGGGTAAATACAATTTCCATTGTGGTTTCCAGTGTAATTTCCATATTTAATTGTCATCACTAAGGGTATCATGCAATGAGTATCATTACTTCCACTGGTACCCGTTTCATGACATTACACCCATATATATCCCGCCAAAGCCTCAGGAAGTACCCAAATAACTCATATCAAAACTACCGTATTAAACCGGATATAAGGTACACCCTGATTTGGTTAGCGCCTATATAATTACCGCATATGGTAATATTCTGGAAATTGAAATTTTCACAAAACCATTTTAATTTCTCATTTTGGTAAGTGTATTACCTGATATGATGCGCTAACCCAATAAGGGGCGTGCCTTATATCCGGGTTAATACGGTAAGTCAAAGAAGTAGCAACCCCTTATCGGTATCAATAAAAATATGGTCCCCAGACTGTGTTAAAAGCTCTGCACCATGGGACTTAGGATTCGAAAATATTACCGCACATTTCCTCCAATTTCCAACTGTTTTCTGAGGGTTTCCATAGATAATGTGGGAAAATCAGATAGGAAATGCAACATTGTTAGGGAAATTGTGCAGTAAACAAACAGGAATTGCGCAGGAAATCCATGTAAAACCGTTATTCGTATGGACATAATCCATGGAAATGCATGACTATTGTACAAGCATTTTCCCTGCCATTTACTATAGGGAAAATACAGACCACAATTTCCCGTGGCCTATAAAGAATCACGCCGCTAATTGATAAGTTTGCTAATTGGTATCCCGAACAGGAAGTGTATGTACCTTCCCTCCAATTGGTTGTCATTTATTTCCTGTCAGGCGCTCAGAAGAAGCAATGTACTGCATAACATGAGACTACTTTTGCATGATATAAAAATCACGTGAATCCATACCACCTTTCCTTCGAATCTGCGTTTTTTTTTTGCCTTAACCTTAACTGGTTGATGTTCATAGCTAAATAATGACATGACAGTTCCTCTCCTTCTTCACCCCGCTCCTTCTTACCCTTTGCTCTTTGCTTGCTCTGTGCCCCTACTTATTTACTTTCCCGCCATCAATCCTTTGCGTAGCCATTCTTTAGCAGTTCTGTATTCCGGATTGGTCAATAAAACTGACCGGTAGCTGTGAGAGGGAGCGCGACAAATTTAAGGAAACCGGGCGTATAGGAGAACGCATCTGGCCATCACGGGTTTGCACATCGTATTCTCTCCAAGGCTTGCTACTTGGATTACTGCTACAGTACAATCTGGCAACGCCTAGAGTTAAGCATTTCCACATAGGCCATATACCATAGGGTTATACATATATACGTAAGAACTTGTTACAGTATGTCGAAATCCGCTTTCCCACGGTTTTTTCTCTTCTTCTAATTCGTCTAGTTAGCACTGTTTGTCGCCAAACGGCCCTTCCTCTATCTTATTCTACATATCTCTTGCTCTTTACTTCGTTCTTACTCCTACTTATCCACCTTTCCCCTTACGGAGCCATCCATTTACCAACTACCATCCACTCTTTGGGCAACGATATGCCCAGTTGTTATATGGCACCTTTTATAGCTTTCAACAACAGTAGTATTTCTGTATCTGTCCTAGCAACGCAAAACCAGCACTTCCCAAAATCCGCCGACAGCAACGGCAGTCTGACATCTGGCGACATATCCTGGCTTTCGGTTTCAATCATTGGAGTTATCCTTACAGCAGTAGGCATCTTTAGAAGCCGGAAATGCTGGCGACGATGGACGGTATTTCTCTATTAATATTATAGCTCTGTCTTCCCCAGAACGCTTACCATGGCCTTGCGTAGATTCGACACAATAGCGCCGCATCTCATGATGTCGAATCACCGCTCCCCACGGCTCCCACCATCAGCCACCGCCATGATTTGGCTCCCGCCCAGAGCTTACCTTTTTCCGCCTCTGTTGCGCTTAATAGGGCAACATTCCAGATGTCTTGGGGTCCGATGTCGACGCCTTCACCGCAGTCGATAGAGTTGCAAGAACCCACCTTACGGCATCCTACACTGGCGTTAATGTTGGTTCGTTCACCACGGGTTCCGTCATATCCGCCACCGCCCTCCCGTGTTGCAACAGTTTGAGTTGAATTAATTCACAATAAGGGATATTAATTGGTTATAAGCTAACTATAGACTTGGAATGACGTCTGGCGTTGGAATTTATGGTCGCTTTCTTATTTATATCGGTTATGCGGGGTGTTTGTTGGCGTTGGTGGTCGGAGGAGATCTAGTGTATCCTTCTTTAATGTCACGCTTCCAAGTATATCAATGGTTGGGAGACACTTTCTTTGGTGATGAATTGTTGATGTTTATTGCTGTACTTGTCGGATTTTTCGTGAGGCTTACCGGTTATAAACGCCTTTAGTTTATTGGACGACTGGCGAGAACTGTCAAGGATAACGTTAAACGTGAGTAGAATTGGTTTGAATTCAAGTAGGTACGCATTTTGTTTGTGCGATTGTGGCAATTAGAATTCTAGCTAGTAATTGACGCGCACGCTCAACCACAGTTGCACCAGACTTACAAATTTGCAATTTGTATGCTTTTCTTCCATATCGTTATGATGACCAAGCTTAACTTACAATCCTGTTAATCCAGGCAGGCTGACAATGCGCCTGTATGAAGTACATTTTGTAAGGTCTCGAGGCCCTCTAAATCTCAGATCTAAGGCCCCAGGTTTTTGAGCAAGTCCCAGATCTCATATCTTTGCATACTTATTCACAATCACCTTCTCAGAATTTCAGATCCTAAAAGATTTTTTTATTGCGGTTGACCGTCGTCACGCAGTCTGAAGCTATAGCGCTAGACCCAAAATACTCCAGTTGCTGGTTTGGAATGAGAGTACCTCTGGTTGTTGAGTGACTAGCGATTGCGACGAGTGGTTACAGCATAGAAGGTGTGTAGTGACGCCAAGGTTATGGGTGTAGGAGTAAGGATTCACATTTCATGCACGTGCTCCCCCACATCACCAGATGAACTTAGCTACGCGAAGAACAAGCAAAAAACTTGCTTGACTTTTACCACTCCGCCGGCTCACCTTAAAAAGAGAGTACCGCGCTACATAAAAAGATCTATACAGTCTAGCATTATAATTTTTGCTAGAACTTCCCGAAACAAAGGTGTGGCATTAATATAAAGACACCCAGGGCAACAGAACCTAAGCTCGTACGCCAGCACCTTCCTGGGATGGAATGAACACCCGCTCTAGGAGACGGGGGTTGGTATAAGAGCTTAAATAGGACTTAGATCCGAGCGAGATTGGGGTGCGGATCTATATACGATATTAGCGCTACTAACTATCGATTGCACTCCTACCCCAACTTTGCTGTATGTGTTCCAACCCCGTTGTCAAGTAATTTACTTGTCAAGAGGCCTGCTCACTTAGCAAAGGGCCCGCTTTGCAAATGAGTCAACCTATTTGGCAAGCAGGCCCAGTCCATTGGCCAAGTGGAAAATTTGACAGGGCCACCTTTTAAGCTGGCCTGTTAAAAGATCTATACTTGCTACGCGGGTCTACTTGAATTCTTGCCCTAGTAATAAAAAAATGAGAAGTTTGCTGGAAGTAGCAGTAGCTGAGAGTAAGTCTAGAAGTGATAGTGTTTTCTTATCGTCTACCGGTCTCTCTATAGACAATAATGAGAACAAATTGACCGGTCTGTAGCTATCGGCTGCTAGACTCAGGTAAAGATGAAGGGTCGAGCAGATTTTCAATACAGTTTACAAAGCTAGTATTAAGAGGGTGAAAGTTCAGGTCGGTGGACCGTACTGCAACGCCCAGTTGGGAGTGCTTTGTGATAAGGGTCATTAACTCCGCTGTTGATTGCCACTCACTTGACAACTGGTCGGGTCAGTCACCAAGTACACTGCTTGATAGCTGGAAACTCCCACTTCGCAAACAGGTCGACAGGGTCAGAGCATATACTATGCTTTATATGTCACACTCGAAATTCTCCCTCCGTCGAAACTCTGTATCTTCTCAGCAGAAAAGGCTCCAGTGACCTTTCTCGTTTCCAGACTCCCCCGCTCCCAAGAGTCGTATAAATTCAAATTTGTCAGGCTAGAAAGGCGTGCACGAGAAAATCCGGAATAATAGTCCGCCTGGCCATCATCTCCTCATTCTGGCTGCTATTTTTGCACGCTCCGTTGAGAAATTTCTTTCGCAGGTTGAGAACGAGACAATCGACTTTCTCCTCCGAGAACCTTTATTAAAGTCTCATCTGGATATAACGCACGCCCCACATATATTATTTACGACATCTGGTTCATGTATGCCAAGAACTCAGTCCGAAGATCATTTTGCTACGCATCAGGAGTTCGAAGAGCAAAAAGTCAATCGTGACACGGGAAATCATTCGGTGGATCTGGTTTGTAGAAAATCCCTCGGATATGTACCAAGCATAATCGTACACTTTAGGATTCGCAAGCCACAATTAATCTGATCTATATAAAAGATGTAGAGTATTGTTGTGTGAGATATCGGGGCTTAGGACTTAGTATCTTTGACTCTAGCAAGGTTGTGAATACTAGCTCTCGCTGTAATGAGCATAAAGTGTGTACGTTATATGTTATAAAGAGCCGTCTGGTAAACAGACAAATTTCGCGACGGGGTGGAGGCGGCTGTACATATGTACGGAGGTATACTGAGAAATGTCACATTCATTTGGATGCAGTTCTAAGTGGAAGTGAAAACCTATGCATGGGATTTGGCACCTAGTTGTGAAATCTCGTCCGAGCAGTGATGCTTAATATGACAACCGTTGAACCCAAGTCTCTGAAGTGTGGGCACGAGAGGTAGTGTGGCAGAACTTCTGAGGATTCCTAGTTTGTTGCCGTTATCGCTAGGAGCCGCATATTCATCCATGTCGCTCTCTAAAATTATTGTTCCCCCCTCTTCAAATCTGTGGGCTAAATAGACAGCGGCTAAGTTATTCTGGAGTAGAGTGTGTAGTTATGCTGCTCGGGTCTAGTTGTGGATTTAGGCCAACCACAGATTGCTCGGAATCCACCACGGCCCTTCCCAACCATGGATCCATGCGTGGACTGGGTGCACAATCAACCCTTTTCGAGGCTTCAAATCGCGTATAAGCCTTTCTCTCTTTACTGTATGCAGAGTTTTATGATTGCGCAACCATGAATCAATGTTTAATGCAGAGACGCAACCGTGTTTATGGGGGTTAGGTATGTACGTAGCGCCAACAATTGTGGCAGAGTCGTTACCCTAGGTAAAGTAGAAATGCCAGTACACCCCTACTACACTGCAGGGGGCTTCCAGTGTCAGTCACTCAACCACTTTCCTTTTGACAATGCATAATCGCAGATGAAACGGTACCAGTAGCTACCCGAAAGCAAACGGCCCGTCTGTCTGTACGGCTCTTAATAAGAAGGCTGCCTCCTACCTCCCTTGCGCCAACAAACATTGGGGTCCGCTTCCGCACATGTTCCTAATACACTTGGCTGGTTCTTTACAACGACAACCTCATATCAGTGATAGTTCGTTTCAATCCCGATATGCGCTGGTTATTCGCAGTAACAATTGCATTCCGACTGCTATGGTGGGTTCGAGCACAGACATACAAGGTCGAGTATACTTTTAATCCTAACGAGCGTTCAGATGTAACTCGTCGAGCCTTCCTAACGACTGTTTGCCTTCTTATTTTTCACCACCGTTAATCCTCGGCTGATGGACATTATAGGTATGGTCAATTCGTATGATGGGTGCTTTCACATCTTATGATTCGTACTCAGATGTTTGGTGCTGTCCTGCAACTAGGTATGTGTGCCTCGTACACCCAACATATCGCAAATACATGTCAGAGAACACTGCTGAGGGCGTGGGAAAGAATGTGAAGGCTCGCCAGTTTTGATGGAGTGCTAGGGCGGGGGTAGTCGACGTTCAAATCCGCGAGGGTACAGATCTAATTCACCGCTTAGTGTAGTACTGCAATAAGGACCTCGAAAACTGTGACTCAAGACCTAGGAATCCCCAAACGTGCTTGGTCAAGCTAGACGTATTCCCGGTCCCGCTCAGATTTACCCCAACCGATAGCAGCCAATTGGATAATGTGGGAAATATTGATATCACAAGTACTAGCACTGTATCTTTCCCAACTTCTGCCGAATCTTCCTCCGACTCTACCGCCGCCTCTTCATTCTCTGCCTCTTCCTCTAACCTGTCCAGTTTCCCGGCATGGACAACTAGCGCTTCAACTGCCACGCCTGCCACCACCACCGCCACTACAGTAGTAGCCAGTGTTGACGGAAATCCGGGCTTTCACCCGAGAGCATCGACGGGCATCGTATGATTGCTTGGCTGTTACGTGGGCTGCCACTCTCAGTATAGTTATCTTAATATCGTGTACTTAAGCTTTTCCTTTTCTCTTCTGCTCTTTAGAAGTCAGACGATTGACGAGTTCTCCGCGTACACTACAACATCCGCGTGTCAACACAAAGGAAACGGAAATCATGGGAAGCGCTGCGGTTTGAGAGCTGGCGCTGCGGTGGGTGCAGGAGTTGGTGGCGTATTAGGAGTAATAGCGATCGTTAGCGCTGCCTACATCGGACGGCGATACCGGAGGAGAAACTTAACAGCGGCCCCTGCTTACGGTTCCAGACAGAAAGTAGCCATTTTCAATGATTGTAGTCAGAAAATGCCGTTGGAATTAGTAGGTACATCATTCAGAAATTGGTAAGGACAATTAGTTGATCACTAGCAGTCGGGGAGAGAAAAGGTCTAGCTAGGCAACTTGGATAGGAGCAAGATATCTGTGAAGTTGTGCAGTGTGATCATGGACCCGCAACAGCACCCATGTACATTAGCATATGAATAGAGATAGTGAATGTAGATATCGGGGAACGATATCCATAAAAATAGCCACTTGACAACACGGCTGGATATGTAGTCGTCTGTGAAGGCTCGTAGCTTGATCGAGAGTTGTATGAACATGGATCTGTGGGGCGAGATGAATACACGATCTGGTGTGCATCATTGTTCCGGTCCAGTGGTGCAAGCTCTGGTGATGATTCTAATGCCAGTGGCTGGTTTCACCCACTTGCTCGAGCTTCTTAGACATTTGGCGCCTAACCTATAGCTAGAATGTCGAGTGGGCAAAATTTGTCGGAGATGACCGTTTGAGACTCATCATCGTGACCATAAATAATCATTTCCACCGGTACGTGCCGCAGTAAACATTCGCATAAGACGTGATAGTACTCCAACTCGTCTTCTGCTGTCCTGCCACGGAGCCCGTTTCGCTTTCCGCCGTGAACCATACCGTCGAATCCGCTGCGAGATTAAAAAAAAGCTTATCATATAGAGATTAAATTTAGCGATAATGATGGTGAGAGAGAGTTCATGTAAGATGGGGTGATTAGATAAGATTTATTGAGGGAAGGGTTTGGGGTTTCCGAGACAAGGTGGATCGTGAACCGAAAAATACCTCACATTCTTTACTCACACATTCCTACACTCACGTACAGCGGTTGCTTGAGTCATAAACCCAAGAACAACAACTTCCTGTCATTTGCTGCCAAGCCGTCTTACGCTTAGTACCCAATGCTGCACAGGCTGCCGGATGATACGTACCTGAATGAACCAGGCCCATAAGGCAGATTTGCGCAAGTCGTCTACCGTCCTAGCAAAAGTTGTGCAGATAATACTGTAGTTTAGCATAAACGGTTGATGGTGAGCTATACTGCGCGGGTGATTTTATTCACTGACGACGAAACGCCCCCAAGCATATAGCGAGACGGCTCCTATGTTACCGGACTGCTGCAGTACCATGGAAATATGTATCCTAACACGACGTCCCCTTAACCGTACTTAAGTATGAGGGGTGCATCAGTTGTCGTTGGCCACGTATTGTTGATAAGGTTCGTGACTGCTTTTCACACTTTACTCTTCCCTTTCCCTACGCATCTTGGACCTTCAGACCTGTACCTAGACAGTCATCACACCATAGCCAATACACACGGTTCTCCCCTTCATCGTCGCTACACGTATAAGTACGTGTTAAAAACGTAGCATGGTTTTGTTTTATCCTTAGTACCAGTAGTAAGAGCTTGGTTAACTATAATACATTAATTTTGCATAATGTACACTGCTACTGCTGTATGTCTAGGTCGAGCCACTTGAGGAGCCTAAACTTGGTAGACTACTCAGGTACCTAGATATGAGAACTGGCTTAAACTTACTCGAATCATCAATTCCACGGCGGAAATTTTCTATATCTAGCAAGTCTCAGTCACTCATAGGTTTAGTATGATAGCGCTCCAATCTAATCTCCTACCTTACACCAGCCATCTTGTGGAGCCTACGCCTCGATCCTTCCATTCTTGAACTCCCATTTCCTTCCTCATCATGCCCCCAAAAACTGATAGAGCGCTGTGGCCATTGAAGGCAGGTTATTATAGAGCCGATAAACAATCAAACGTTCAAAGTAGTTTGGTAAAAATTTGGCTAAGAAAAACTCACTATTACTTACCTAATGAGATCAAATCTGATATATGTTGCGACCGGTTGGCGAACTCAGCGGTTCGCGATAATCCTATCTGGTTCGCAAACTTAATCCGGGTTCACGAACTGGCCTGTCCGGTTCGCAAACGTGGGAAATTGGTCTCGATTCCTATCCAGTTCGCAAACGAGAGAAGCCAGTTTACGAATCATAGCTATATAGTCAGCTGAAAATCTGCTTAACTTGAACCCGCACTTGCACCTGAATCCGATAGACAGCGGCCAATTTAGTTTGACTCCGTGTGTATAGAATTACCAGATCTCTTCTAAACTAAGTATTCACTGTACCTACTACTTCTAACAGTCTGATCCAGTTTAACCTTATATTTAACAGATGCTGTATGATGGATTACTTGCGGCAAATTGTACGGCCTTCACCACTAAATAGTTTTCTCTAAATCAATACCTCCCAGACAGAGTCGCTGCCAAAGGCAACTCATACCATGTTTTACAGATAGTTGGTGCTGCCATTATAGTTCCAGGGTGGGATCGCATATTTCCTGACCAGTTCGCAAACAGGCCCCAGTTTCGAACTGGCCTGTCCGGTTCGTGAACAGTCAAAGTTCGTGTATCGGCCGGAACATATATAATTACCCAAGTGGTAACAAAAGATTTTCAGCTTTGTCGACTGCCAGCCTTTTATTTTTTCCTCCATAGCCCCGAAAAAGAGCTCATGTACACCAAAGCTGATGGTGACGGGGAGTATCTAAAATACCCCGAATTTGTCCATGGAACTTCATCTAATAGTTATACACTTGGTTTGTCTGCTCGAAGCATTCTCATTGGTCGGGTGAACTTGCCACGTGGCGCAGTGGCAGATACAGTGGCGGGTACAGTGGCAGATATCCACATGTTGACTCAGGATTTATCCTAAAGACCTACAAGTTTTTAGAATGCCATCGAAGCTGCCAGAAAGGATTGGAGAGTGCTTGCTAATGCACTGAGTCACTTGTGTAGACTCATTCACAAATTTTCACTCGCCACCCGCCATTCGCCACTGTTGAATAGTGTACTGATTGATCTATCTAGAAGAGACACAAAGACCGTATATGTACAATCTACCATATGCGTACGCGTATGCACTACCTGCCATGAGACGCATAACCCTGGTCCTGATGCATATCCTCATACAGTCACAATCTTCATACAAGTCTATATTCTCATACAAGACTTCAGACGATGCTGAGACTTCAGACGATGCTGAGACTCACATGCAACAGCCACTGCCAGCGCCACTCTACCATCTCCAGCGAACTTCAAATTTCTTAGGCATATAAAGGCATGGATTCTACCATTAGATAGTTCGGTAGACAATCACTTTGTACGACAGATAATTCAATCTCTCTTTGTACTCGATCACACTCAACAATACACACCTAGAAAAATGAACTTACGCAACGCGTAACTCATAGAGAAGCTGTTTTTGGACGGTAATTTATAGCATATTTGACGCGTGGCACTATGAGGTCCTATGGATCTATGCGTTGACTAGGTTACTATGATACGCATGCAATTATGTGCTCTGGGTACTATACATCACGCTGCATACTATACATCACACTGCATACAACAAATTTGAAAGCAAGCTGCCAGATACACTTCATTGCACGCTCCCAAGTACGCTCTGAAGTACACTCCTGATTGCACTGGATTGCACACTCCCAGCCTGCTTGGCTGTACGCTCCCAAGTAAGCTTTCAACATGCTCTCAAGCACACTCCCAAGCACGCTCTCAAATACACTCCCAATTGTACTCGATGGCACACTCCCAGCCTGCTTGACTATATGCTCCCAACTAAGCTCTCAAGATGCTCTCAAGTACACTCCCGAGAACACTCTCAAGGACACTCCCAATTGCACTCGATGGCACACTCCTAGCCTGCTTAACTGTACGCTCCCAAGTAAGCTCTCAAGACGCTCTCAAGCACACTCCCGAGCACACTCTCAAATACGCTCCTAATTGCACTCGATGACACACTCCCAGCCTGCTTGACTATACGCTCCCAAGTAAGCTCTCAAGACGCTCCCAAGTACACTCTGAGTACGCTTCCAAGTACACCTCCGAGTATGTTCTCAAGTACACTCCCGGGCATGCTCTCCAGGATGCTCCCAATTGCACTTGATGGCACACTCCCAGCCTGCTTGACTGTACGCTCCCAAGTAAGCTCTCAAGACGCTCTCAAGCACACTCCCAAGCACGCTCTCAAATACACTCCCAATTGCACTCGATGGTATACTCCCAGCCTACTTGGCTCTACGCTCCCAAGTACACTCTCAAGAGGGAAGATACTCCCAATCTCACTTGACTATATGCTCCCATGTATGCTCCTGCATGCTCAATCCAGAAACTTGCTGAGTTGCAGACGCCAGGCACCAGGAGCCATGAGGCTAGTGGTGAATGGCGGGCAGTGTTTGGCGGGCGGCGTGTGGCGTGTGGCATTAGGCGTGTGGCAGGAGTCGGGTGATATGGTAGTCTGAAGCTTATCTTTAGCGCGGCCACCATTACAAGATCTCACGATGCCTCAAGGTCATGGTGTTGACAATTGCAGCCTTAGATTCTGCAAGAAAGGTAGACATTTGGATCACGGGGAGAGCAGATCTCCGACTCAGTTTGCTCAGCGGAATCTGTAGCCAGTTTTCTGTCGACATTGGGTGTATGTGTGCGTATTCAGTCCGGGCCTGATGGTCATGATGGTGATGGTGATGGTGATGGTGATGGTGATGGTGATGGTACCGAAAGCACTTAGTTAAGTAGGTTGGCTACGTCAACATCAATGTCAAAGCTTTAACAGACTTAAAGCCGTCTATTGGCCAAAGCTTCCCGTGGAAAACTCTACTCCTCCCGAAGCGTGGCTTTGTCAAGTGCGGCTCTCTCAAGCAGGCTTCCAAGCAGGCTATCAAGCAGGATTTCAAGCAGGCTTTCAAGCTGGCTCTTAAGCAGGCTCTCAATGGCCAGCGGGCTGTAAAGTGGACTCGCAGCAATGGTGTGACCGGTACAACAGCGAAGACTCCTGGCAGTAACGACAGGTATAGGTCTATCTCTGGCCGCCAACCGTATATAGGTCCATAGGCCCACGCGCACATCTCTATGAATTGACAATAGAATACTATAGGCGGCGCATCGCGCAGGGTTCTACAGGAAGCTTGCTATGAGCTGTGCGTGTGTATGCGTAGCGCAGCCTATAGTCGATTTGCACTTTTGCTGATGCAGCAGACACAGTGGCAGATATACAGTGCAGGATATACAGTAGCAGATATATATACAGTGGCAGATACACAGCGGCAGATACACAGCGGCGCATACCAGTGTCAGATAAATAGCAGCGGATAGCAGTATCTGATAAACAGCAGCGGATACACGGCGGCAGATACAGCAACGGATATACAACACAGCAGACACAGTGGCAGATACACCATGGCAGATATATATACAGTGACAGATATACAGCCAGATATACAATAGCAGGTCAGGATACATATTCACAGCGGCGGATATACAGAAGTAGTTCAAGATACACAGCACGATATACACAGCGGTGGATACACGGCGGCAGATACACAGCAGCGGATACACAGTGGTAGATGAACAGCAGCAGATACAGTAGTGGATATACAACACAGTAGACACAGCAGCAGATACACAGCAGCAGATACACAGCAGCAGATACACAGCAGCAGATACACAGCGGCAGATACACAGCAGCACCAAATCAAGATACACAGTGGTGGATACACAGCAGAAGTCTAGGTGATCTGCCTGATATCGTAACAAGTCTATCATGCTCAACGTTTCGAATCCTGGGGGCGGCAAAGCCGCCACCGATGCTAGTATTTTATACAGGCACCACTCGTAGAATCAGACTTTATCTACCGGTATACCCTGTCCCACGACCTCGTACCCTGTCTCACGACACCGTGGATAAACTCTAGTCTTAAGCGAGGTACCGGACAAATTTTGATATTCAGACTTTGTCCACGGACACGGGTACTTTGGCGGGTAAACGTTGCCATGTTGAGCGGAATTTACTTTGTTCAGTGCCACTTAGCTTCGTCCAGTATTTAGTTTTCTATTGAACTAAGACTCATCTGGGCTGAAAGAATTGGACAACATAAACCAGGAACTCCGGAAGTGCAGGACAAAGATTGAGTGTTCCGGATCCCTGGTGGGTTCTGGCCACCAGCGGGGCTCAACACGCCTTCCAGGGATATGACTTGAAATGATAAGTTAGAGAGCTGCTGTGTGGTTGCAGCTCCTTCGGCGACTAGTCTTGCTTCCTATATTTCACTTGAACCAACTTTTAAAGCCCGTAGTTGCATTTCGCAGAAGCCCACGAGGTGATGTTGAAATAATCGCATGGTACTAAATTAAAGTCTCACTCACGGAACAGGCGGGCCGTTCTACCGAGTCAGTCGCTTTCCAGAAGCGGAATAGTATTGTTCCCGCACAATGGAAAATCAATGCCCGGGTCACGCGCACTGATAAAGAGAGGAAGCTTCAAACAAAAATCCCCCGCAATTTCATATCCACATTATAGATTTCTCCATATTTTCCATACAACCCCACCATCCACCCAACACCCAACATACCTCTAGGCAAAAATCTTTTGGAACTTCTCTTCGAACTGTCCCCTCATCATCAAAAAACCCTTGAGTACCTTCTCCATTTTCCCACTTCTCTTCCTCCTCTTTCGTCGACTCTCCTTCCCCTCCACCGCCTCCACAACCTCCCCGTCATCCTTCCCAAGCGCCTCTCCATCCTCATCCATAGCCTTGATCAACTCAGTATCGAAATACGCGCCCGGTCCATCCCTCAAATAACACTCCAGCCCGGCCACGATCGTCGCAAGAACCAATGAGAAATCTTTGAGCACAAACCACACATCCTGTTTTCTCACTCCATTCTCTCGATCTAACTTGACTATGTCCCCGTCTTTATAGAACGAATAGAGGTAGTTGTTAAGTTTCTCATCGTCTGAGACGGGAAGATACGGTACCGCGCCACCTTCAAGGAAGATATCGGAGCGCACTGAGGTAGTTAGGTCATCAATATCCCGGAATTCCTTGTTATGTCTGGAGAGTGCGACGAAGCTTGAGAGTGCGGCTGGATGGTTAGTAGTGCGCGATCCCAATCCCGACCCTACGCCGCCACATTGGCGCTTTGAGAATGGGAGGGTGTTGTCAGAGCTGTTGCAGTACTGCTTTGCGAAGGTCTCGACGTACGCTGAGTATGTTTGCAGTGTATCCTTGTTGTATTGCATAAGGATATTTTTAGCTTTTTTCGGCAGAGGGGGGAGGGCGGGGAAGCGGCTGCTTGGCGGAGCTGGACGCCGGCCAAAGATATGCGCCATCACGAGCATCAGGTCTAGGCTGATATCTTTCTGCCTTGCAGGATTGTTGATGTCCTTGCATAGGGCTGCGAAGTAACCTGAGCACAGAAGGGCATGGAGGGAGAAAGCACTCGCTTCGGCGTAATACAGATGGGTTGTCATGCCGGCGAAGTTCAATGGTGTACCGTCTGACCCTAGTAGCTTTTGTCGACGCAAGAATTCGATCGAGAAGCGGAGGTGGTGAAGCATCTGCTCCTTGAACGATCCCACACCGATGACAAGTCTAGGTTGAGTGAGAAGGCTGTTGATGCATTTCTTGGCGTGGTCCGATTGTCTCGAGTTGTGAAGAAGGATGAAGAGCCGAAGAATCAACGAAGAACTGATCGGGAAATGGCCCATCAGAGAAGGTAGGCGAGAGCTGATGAGTCTCTGTGCTTTGGACAGTGGGATGTCGTGGAAGACGACATTTCCGATGAGGTCGAAGCCACGACGACCTGCACGACCTGCAGCTTGTCGGTAATTCAAGGCGGTGAGATACACGCTGTCTCCAGCAAACACAACCGTCTTGCAAGGCATGTTTATTCCCAGTGCCAGGGTGCCTTCCCCGAAAAATTAGCAGATGGTAGTGCAGGCGAACATAAACAGAGCACGAACCTGTAGCAATAACAACCTTTAAATATCCCTTTCGGAAAAGCATTTCGACACTACAATTAATTAACGAAAATTCCGCTGAGCATGGGATGGACGACTTACGCCTGGCGGTACTTGCGATTCATACCGGCGTGGTGAACGCCAATCCCGCGTTTAAACGCCATAACCAGTGGTGACGTCGCATCCAAGAATCGGATCTCTTGCTCGAATTCAGCCTCCGTACATTTCCTAATGTCGGCAAATGAAAACTCGGGCGACGGATTCAACGGATTAAAAGACTCGATAGAGCTTTGCTCGCGATCAGCCTGTTCCATCATCATATCCGCTTTCGTAGCGCCATCTGTCGGAACTGCTGTTCTGGGTTTTGAAGCCCGCGATTTGTTTGTCTTGTTCCACGCCTCCCATTTCGCTACAGTGGCCTTCCATCTCGGGTCCTTGTCGCGCCACTCAGCTTCGCCTCGTTCCAGCTGCGAGCAAAGTGAAAGGCAATGGTTTTCGCAAAGCTTACGGTCGTAAGAGAACAAGATTGCCGGTAAAGCGTTTTCAGAGTTTAGAACACTGAGAAGCGGAAGTGTGCCGTATTCTAGGACAGAAGATTTTAAGCGTGTATCCTCCCCTTGACTTGAGATTGAATCTTTCCGGCCAACTTTAGAGGGCCTTCGAACTGGCTTTTTCTTGCTTCCTAACTTCCTTATCAGCTTCTGAAATGGTGAACGAGGATCGTCCATCCATTCCTTCAAAATCGATTTCAGAGCAACCTCCCACTCGATGACATCCACCTTCTTAATCACTGTCCCGGACTCCCCAAATACCCGATGATAGTCAAGATTATCAGGAACAGGAAAATCATCGGTCTTCACGTCTATCATGCATCTGTATAATGATAAACAGTCCTTAGGTTCTAGAGCCAGGTCATCGGGCATCCCTTGGGTGGGGTCAACCAACGAAGCCACCGGATGTAATGCTTCGAGCCCTGCTGCGCCATCGACCTGACCAAACTTCACACTCTTCTGCAAACCTTGGAAAGGCTGATCTTCGAATGGATCTGCTGGTGGCTGATACACATACTTACTCAAATCGGAGTACCGGTAAGGATGCTTGATCATCTCCAGGTGGACACCAAGAGAGCGCTGTGTGCTTTGTAACCAATCACTGAACTCTTCCGGGTTTCCGACAGTAGCTGATAGTGCGATAATTGGACACGGCGAAAGCAATAGTAACTGCTCCCACACGACACCGTCGTCCGCATTCCCAATGGAGTGGACTTCGTCGAAGATGATGCGCTTGATTCTGGGCGACCACTTTGCGGCATTGGTGGGAGACAACAACATAATTGACAGGATTTGGGGTACAGTGACAAGAATCTGACAGCTGTTTGGATCGTTCATCCGGTAATCCCGCGTGTGGATTGCCCACACAGTTTTGCCGGTCTGTCGGTAGTTTTTGCGAAAGCGGCTGATGACTTCGGCGGCGATCTGATTTACTAATGCTTTTGTCGGCGCCACATAAACAAGAATTCCTTCATCGCTGGCCTTCAACACCTGTGACCGAGCACGTTAGCATGGATGTAACACTCAAAAAAAGACTTTAAGCTTACCTTTTCCATGGCGTGGAAAGATATGAAGGTTTTACCTATTTCGTGTTAGCTTGCTGAGCTCCTTCAGTGGTACGCAGGGAGATATGCCTGCGGAGGTAGGTGCAACAACAAAGACCGAGTTTTCGCTATCTATTTCGTCCAATACCTTTCGCTGCCATCCATCTGGTTCAAATGGAACCCGGTCATCCGGCTTAGAATCCATATTCCGATCCATATAAGGGCCAAAATACATGAGCTGGAACTCCGCTGACGTCATGCCAAGTTTGCAATCCTCGTTGTGCGTTCCGTTCCACGTTGTCTTGAAGCTTAGTTCTCGTTTCGGGAGTGGTGCAGTCGTAGATGGCGGCAATGCGATTCCTAACCCCGCAAACACGTTTGTCAAAATCCCTTTGATTTTCACTGTCAAAGCCGGGCTGGATAACACCTTCCGCGCCTCGTCAAACAGTACAGCAACAATCGCAAACCCCTTTTGTTTCTGCCCTTCCTTAGCGAGCGCAGCCCACATTGACTGCAATATCTGTATTTTACAGAGTCGGACTTCGACTTCGATAAATCGTCCCTCATGGTTGTCTGCCGCATTTTTTGGTACTGTCTCTCGGAGTTTCTTCAGGTGCTCGTCCAGTCTGAATATACTCAGCTCTTCATCACGCGATGCTTGCACTGCGAGGCAAATATTCCTCCACCCAGACGTCAGTGCTTTAACTTCCTTCACTGCGCTTTTCTCGGCGTTCTCCAGTTTAATTTTCTCGGCCTTCGATACGGGGGCCTTGGTCGCCGGTTTTCCGCCCTTCTTGTTGGCGCTCTCTTTGGTGGGTTTCCGCTCAATCTCCTTTGTAGGTTTTCGCTCATTCTCTTTCGCGGGTTTCCGTTTACGGTCCTCTCCGGAGTCGCAAATGATCAACTTCGGGTGCAAAGCTCCATCTACTGAGTCTGTAAGACTTGCCGCATATCTTTGCATTTGGTTTAGGAAATTTTGCTCGAACTTTCGTGCCCGTCCCATCGCTCGCCTTTCCCAATTATTGTCGGGTTGGCCTTTCCCTCCAGCTGCGCGATTTTGTACCATCACAGATGGCTTCTTCTGGGTGCGGGCTAATGTGTATGTCAGAGGTTTCTTCGAGTTGTGCCAATGAGTTTCTTCTCGGTAAACGGAGCCATTGTTAACATCGGACGACCCCTCGGCAACGGGAAGGGTGTCAACCGCCAGTCTGATGGATTCTAGGTGAGTGTCAAAGATAGGGTTGCTGAATGGGAGCAGAGAGCGTGTCGGCAGTTTCTCCGTAGATTCCTCTTTAGTTGGTGGTTCTACGCCCCTAAAAGCAGCCTTCGGGATCGAGAACGTGATCTCTCTACCGCACACTTTCAAACCCTCCTCCACGGCACTGGCAATGCGCGAAAAATCGGCATAAACATTCTCCGGTACATCACCGGCTCCCTGCATGAGAAGCCGTAGCAACAGCCGACCATCCGCGAAGTCGCACAGATCGCCCGTATTCTGGGCGAAGTCAAGTCCGGGTAAACCGCCGGTTAAGAGCAAGGAAGTACATTCCGCGAGCTGATTCAAAAAATGCTCCACTTCAGCCTTCTGCTTTTTCGCCATGGATGTTTCTGGTCCGAGCGGCAAACTCCATCGACGTTCCTCGAGTGACAGGTGCTTAAGGAATGCAGTATGCAAGAGATATATCGATGCAATACCAACAACCGGCAGCGGAAGTGTAGGGCTGCAGCTTGGGCTGAGAAGCCGAACGAGGGAATAGATGGTCAATCGCTCTCTAGTGGAGGCTGTTTCGTTAACTGCCGGCAATTCGAATCGAGGATCCAAGCGAGGAGCCTTCTCCTCAACCTCAATGAGGGAGTCGATTCCTAGGATACGCCTACCGCCAGCACGCAATGTGTTCTCGTAAATATAGGTGAAGATCTACTGGGGTAAGCGGCATTTTCTTAACAGTGGGAGGAGTTCCATACCTTGCTATCCACAAATTCCACACGGTTAATTAAGGCGATGTTATAACCCTCCCCTATGTGCATGAGACGGTATAGTGTGGCAACGATAGTCCATTTTTTGGCCTCATCGGGACTCGTTTCTTCCTCTTCCTCCCGCTTACTATCCTTATCCTCTTCTTCCTCCTCTTCTTCTTTCTCCTCTTCTTCTTCCTCCTCCTCCTCTTCCTCGTCCTCGTCCTCGTCGTCCTCATCCTCATCGTCACACTCTTCTCCTTCCTCCTCCTCGTCCTCCTCCTCCTCCTCCCCGGTTTTCGTATTAACGCCTATATCATTCCCATCGGTGGTCATGATAAACAACGGTCTCCTCTCAGTAACCCACTTTAAAAAGGCTCCCTCATTTACGCTCACAAACTCTTTCACCTCGCCATGGTATCCGCGCAGACCTAGTAGGTGTCTCACTACAACTGCTCTCGCGCACATCCACTTCTTCGCGGCACCGCCCCGGCCGGATGGGACACAAATTGTTGCGTCCCGTTCGAGGAAGACGACATCGAACACGCATTTCCGGCGGATCAGATTCTGTAAGAATTGCTCAACCACATAGACGGCGTGAAGCAACTGGAAGCCCGGCGAGAAATCAATGCGAGGATCGGAGAAGCAGTATCGGAGTAGCGAGTCGCCGTGGATCAAGAAACGTGATGAGCCGGCGTAGTCGCCAACAAGGTCCAAACGGAAGGGCCTCTGCTCCCCGTACCATTCTAATAGGCTCACCCAGGACGCCGACATGGTCGACAATTGGAGTGTAGGTGTTCGACTGTACTGTATATGCTGAGATGGCAAGAAGATTGGATAAGCTCAGTGTCGATAAAGAGGGGATAGAGCAAACTGAGGGGGGCGAGAGAGTGAACTGATTAAGGGGTGAATGAGCTATGGCAATATGATGAAAACTGCAACAGAGCTACCCCTCATCCCACCTCAATTATGACAGCTCACTGTAGCCGGATGCAGCGGCTTGCAGCCGAGTGTTGCGACCGGCGGCAAATGCAGCATGTCTGAATGTATGGGTACTGATTCGACGCCCTTAGTTGTGCGACCGTCTCGTACTCGAGTAGGTGGTGGTGTACCACAATGCAATCAGTGCTTTCTCCCAACAAACACTTAACAAAGGGCGTAAACTTGTTTGAGAGCATCAAGCAGCAACTGAAAACCTGCTGTAAGTCTCCCTCACTTCTACAATACGTTGTGATGGTTCTATGGCAAGTTCTCACATAAACCATCATTGGATTAGAGTGAATGCTCCTTCAATACTAACTTAGCCACATACATAAAACCACACAACCACGATGACCAGGAGCAAAAATGAGGCCTTGGAACAATTATTTGGCCTCTTACTGAGAGTTTTAAATTGAACTTGACCATTATGTCATGTGTTAGTAGGAAAATCCACTGATGTAGGTATTGCACTGCCACTTCCATTTAGGAAAGGACGCTACCGAATAACTCCAGATGATACGGTAGTGATAAATTCGAACTCCAAGTCACTTGAGTCTAATCTGATCTGATCCAAGCTTCATTTGCGCTATTATTGACGCAGCATCTTATCTCCGCATTAGTCGTATGGTTTACGTTTCCTACCGGGTTACCGATGCTAGGGTTGAGGGTTTAAACGAAGCTCACCCGAGAAAACCCAAGGGAACAACTGATCGATCCTATGCTTGATTCATCTCGCACTCATCCGTTTATATTTATGTGGTAACACCTTTTAATCTTGTCTCGCACCCAGACGTTACCCGGCCAGCGGAACCCCCAGCCCTAATTTGCTCTGCTGAGCTGAAGATTCCTCTTCCGGTGAAGCAGTAATTTAGCGCCGAGGTACGGGCTCAATCACGTGATCAAAAGGAGGTCTGGGTGCAAGACAACTTTTAATCTGCCGTGCTGCCAGGTAAGTGTCATTAAGGGCTAAGGGCAAAGGGTCGGCTTATTGGATGTATCCTCTTCGCTGCAACCGAATCAACAGAGGAGCTCGTACACAACTGATAATAAAACCATGTCTCGTGCCCATAGGCAACAAGAGACATGCGCGGGGGACGATACAAAGCAGGACCAGAAATTCGGAAATCCTTTCGTTTGCTAATTAAATATAATTAAGTATAAACACAGGCCACATAGCTAGCGGCGGGTCGAACCGTTCTAGCATGCGGGTCAATCGAGTGTAAATAACGATAGTGATCAATCAGTTCTAATTTTGATAGCAGGTATCAGTGGATACAAGAATGCAGAGGAATGCGTCGGTTGTAGAATTGTCTCGGCGTAGATGTTCTCGTTCGCACCCACCAACACCCTAAAACCCCAGCAACGCACTCACATTCGTGACTTCAGCACGATTCCCAAACAACCTGACCACTCATTCCACCAACTCCAAATGCCACCCCCACCGCTCTCCTTCCTTCTCCTCCACATCTCCTTCCTCTTCACCTCCCTCCTCATCACCATCCTCCTCACCATCATGCCCCATCATTACCATACCATCTACCAGCCCATCACGACCCGCAAAGGTCCCGGCCTCATCATCCCCAGCAACAGAACCCGCACCCCCGCCGAGAGTCGCGCCATCAACGTCAGGGGCAATGCGATTCTCATCTCTATCAGCGTCGCGCTCGCCCTAATGTTCATTTGCAGTTTGGGCTGGCTCTGCGCCAGTCGGGTGAAGCGCGCCCGAAAGGAACAGGAGAAAAAAAACAAGCTGCGTAGGATCAGACGCGCTGTTGAAGCTGCTCAAGAGGAACTTGAGCATCAAGCTGAAGCTGAAGCCCAGGGTGCTAATGTCAATGCCAAGGCTAATAGTGCCAGTGCCGATGCCAACTCCAATGCTAATGTAAGTGTGCAATTGTAGGTGCTAGTGGGAGAGGGCTAATGGTGGGCGAAGGATCATCCACATCGTCCGCATAAGCACCGGTACAGGAATTAGGTGCTCGAGATACAATGTCGCTTCTCTACTGACATTAGAAGGGAATGCTAAGAGGGATACTAGGTCAATATCATTTCTCTTCTAGTACGTGGATGGGAGATTCTAGGGTATATTTCAAAGGATTAGGGCGTTTTTTTTTTCTTATGATGTACTTTCGGGGTTCGCGTGCTCAGATAGCACGTCGGTAGTATACATGTACTGTACGTACTGTGTTCTATCAGTTCAGATGCGACTACAAATTTAGGGGTTCTTTACGTTCTTTGTTTCGTGTAAATGTGTGATGGCTATTGTCACAAGGGAGGGAATATGCGAATTACTCTGCCCAGTCTGTATTCACCAGTGATTACATCCCATCGCACACATGCAGGGCAAGTGAAGAGAACTAACGCGCGTGCGAAGAATTCTGCGATACATAATCTAACCGAAGTGCTGCACATATGTGGAAATGCAGTCCCTCCCTATAACTGTTATAGATTTAGAGGAACTGCTAGCGCTGTTCGTGTGCCTAGGTTCTTCTGCTATGAGTCACCCGGAGTTCATATCAAGAGGGAAAGGCGGGATACAGAATTATGATGGTAGAGATAGACAAGGAGTTCTGCGGGCCGTGCGTCAAGACGAAGGACTTGAAGGGTCTGCCCCATATGCAGCCAGGGATTCAAACTGATAGATATTACGCGGTGTGGAGGCAGCCGCTTCTAGATCTTTCCATTTGTTTCTAGAAATGATGATTTAATGCGGTATACTAGCTTAGTTTGAGGTTTCGTGATGCCCTAGAACTGAAGGTGATCAATTGTTCTTGACTAGCAGAATCTACTTTCTCTAGATTTTCTCTATAGCCTAGTCTCACTGAGCACAAGTAAATGACTTTGAATCAACACAACCCTGACTCACGTAGCCACAATATTTCTCACAATCATTGCATTTTCTATTAGGATTAATTACCGCTTTAGGTAGTAGGATTTAGTCACATGAAAACGTCATAAAGGACGATACAGAGCTAAAAAGTCTGTTATACAAGGTATGAACGCTGTAGAACTCAGGGTTGTGAGCTATCTAGATTTCAAATCGAGTGATTAGAATTGACGATCTTGAGCAACTTGTTTCGCATTCTATCATACTGGTTCTGGATTATGCAACGTCCCACAATAACATAGCAACCTCAAGGTAGTTGAAATGCCTCACAAAACTTCACGCAGAAACTTCATTGGAACTCCGGAGTCATTTTGTTGGGATCCTTATGCATATGCATCGTATCTACAGGATCCATGCAGGTTTGCTGAGAAATCGCCGACGACGTCAGTACATTACAAACCACAATCAACATCTCGAGAAGATTGAGCCGCAACCTCTAGAAATTTCGGATTTTTATTTCCCCGTTTCTGGGTATTTAATATTTGACCGATCTCTAGCCCCCATTCATCAAGCAATCAAGCAAGCAATCGAATCAAATCATCAACTATTAACAGAATCATGACCTCTCAGCTCCCAACCGATCACTTCATTAAATTCTCCCGCTTCACACCCACCACTCATCGAGATGTCTACCCCTCGATCTCACCCAGCAATCCCGCCCTGTCTCAGGCCGGAAAGATAGCTATCATTACAGGCGCCAGCCGAGGCATCGGCAAGGCTCGTTCCCCATCCATCCAATCTTCCCTTCCCCGGTTCCCTAACATGTTATCCTCAGGCTACGGCGCTTACATTCGCCCGGGCCAGCTCCTCTGGTCTCGCTCTAGTCGCCAGAAACCTTCAAAAACTCGAAGCCACAAAAGCCGAAATCGAAATGATCAGCCCAACGACCAAGGTCGTGTGCATCTCCGCCAGCATCACGAACTCCGCAGACCTAGAGAAGCTGGTAGCGACGGTAAATGCGGAATTCGGCGGAGCTGACGTATTAGTAAATGCGGCGGGGGTGTTGAACGGCCGTGGAAACATCGGCGAGGGGAGTATCGACGGGTGGTGGAATACCATGGTATGAATACCGTGCAAACCAACAATCCACTGCTCGGACTAACATGCGTAGGAAACCAACATCAAGGGAACGTATCTCATGACCCGCACCTTCCTTTCCCGCCTCCTTCCTTCAGGAAAGCGCGGATACATCACACATCTATCGTCGACAATTCATACCCTCGCAATGCCCGAATACAGTGGCTACGCGATTTCGAAGCTAGCGATTACAAAGCTAGGCGAGCACGTAGCGGCCGAGTATCCAAATGTCATCAGCACCGTTTTGCACCCCGGGATGGTGTCGACAGATATGACGGTGCCTAAGTTTGTGTATTTTTCGCAGGACACTCGTAAGTGACTGCTTTCCATTTTCATGGGTTTGTTTGGGAGCTAATGGGGGGAATAGCGGAGCTTGCAGGAGGCGTGACGCTTTATTTGTGTTCGGAACGCGCGGAGTATTTGAATGGACGGTATTTTGATTCCAATTGGGATATTGATGAGGCGGAAGCGAGACGCGAGGAGATTGTGGCGAGAGATTTGTTAAAGCTGACGCTTAGGGGGGAGTTTGGGGATAAGGTGGTTGCGTGAATGTTACAGTGATCATGACTTTTGGTGGCGGGTTTCTACGTATTTATCGGTCGATCATTATTTCTTCTGGTCATCAAATCTCACGCAGGAACCATAGCTATTTCATCCCCTTCACTATGAATTAAAAGATATCTATATCTGTCCCGCAATATTCCGAATCACAGCGAAACTATTCATGCTAAGTAATTAAATTACTTCATCCCCAATCCCAACTAGCGAAAACCGTATCCACACTTAGTCTACAGATTAAACCGCACCTACTCATGCTAGCCTAAACCTTACAGACGCATTACATCTGCACGTCACCGCACACCTCTCTCTTAGTGTTTCTTCTGCCTCTGGCGGCTCCGGTGAAAAACAAAGTTTTCAACTACGTTGTCTTCTAACTTCCTTCAAAATGGTGAAATTTTTTTGTGGAAATCATTGTATCGCCATTTCAACGATCGTCTGCTTTGCAAACAAACATCTTTAGACAAGGATCTGAAAATGCTAAGGCTGAAAGGATGTAGGTTGGGGCGTAGATATGCCTGTCTAGAAAAGGGAAGTGGATGAGATTGATACATTGTGGCTTATAGAGGATGACAATTGCGATCGCTCTCGCGCCCAGATAAACGTTTGCACAGCTTTCGCCTAAAGTCTGAGGTGAAGATAAGCTAAAGATCTAGCGTTGCGGATCAGCGGGAACTAAGCAATGCGCTAACAGCTTTGAAGTAGCAACAATATCACCCCAGCCTCTTGAAGATACCTACGCGCCCTAGCACCTACAGCCTAGGAGCTTTTAATTTATGCCTAGGTGTAGTACTCTAGTCCCGACTCTACTCAGCAGATACGACGATAGTGGGTGATTTCCTGTGATGAGGGTTAGGGTTTTTGTTTTTGTTTTTGTTTTTGTTTTTGTTTTATTCATACTGTATTCACTCTAATTAGAGTATGACAGAGTCTAGATACACCACCTCCGCCTCCAGGGCGAGCTGGTTAGATGGCAGAGCTCCCACCTACTACCCATCGTCCCCTTTTGACAAAAGAAAGCAAGCCAGTCCGCGCAAAAGATTGAGAAGAAGAAGAACAAAAGAGATCACCGATAAGAGAGACCACCCCCGAGCCGAACACCCTTACTCCTGCCCGCGCTCCTCCGTTTGCTTGGGCGGGAACTTCCCGACGTCAGTAGCTGCCAGGAAGTCCATCACCGCTTGGTCGGGACACTCAGGTATCCCCGGGAACGAAGAGGCTGACCGCCAGGCAAACAAGGCACGAGAAGGTCGAGGGTACACAGTACGTGAATGTATATACACTTCGGCCGCGAATAGAGCTAGACGGATCTCCGAAGGAAGAACGGCGGCGAAGGCGAAGTGGGAGGCCGATAGGTGCACCAAACACTACGGTTATAGGCTGAAGGGCAAAGCCGGAAGCAAGAGACCCGTCCCAATGACAAGCGTGAAGTCACTGGCTGCGAGGTTCTATAGACTGAAGAGGGGGCATGCCCCGACTGGAGCGTACCTAAAGCGGTTTGGACACCGAGAGGACGACATATGCTGGTGGTGCAGAGGCGGAGCAGTACAGACGCGGGAGCATCTCTTCCGCCACTGCAGCCGATGGAAAGACCAGCAGAAGACGTTCTGGAAGACGGTGGGAAAGACCACAGGCTGGAAAGCGGGCAGATGCTGACATGTGCAGATTTCTGAGCTGTTTTCCATGGAGAAATGCGGGACCTAGTGGATCACGACGTCGATGCCATGGGCGTGGAGGGCCCTAGCATGCCCGTTGACTGCTCTTGCTCGCTGCTGCCCTGGCCCTGGGTCCAGGTGCGCCGTCCGTCTGATAGCTGCCTGCGAATCACTGAAAACCGCCACTGTCGTAACTCCTAGGGATTTGGTTCCGTCTCGATAAACATGTGGTGCGGGTAAAAATAAAAAAACCTCTCCATGTTCTTCGCCACAAAATCATATGGCTCACCTGCCACTCCATTTCTAGGTTTTGCTTGCTTCTTTCGTACAATTAATATAGACGTACAGCGCCGGCCATCATCTGAATCTGGGCACGGCTGTACATATGAGAGGTAGAGAATTCATGCAATTGCAAAAGTTTTGTCATCCACTCGGCAGTAACATTTCCACTCGGCAGTAACACTTTTTGACGCACCGGAAAGTGGAGACGGATTAGATTTGCGGCAAAGGCGGCTTGCCGCTGGTTGGATGAACCTTGTGGGATGACGTTGGCGGGACGTAAACGTAGGATACTTAAATAGAGCCTCAATCGTCTAGTACCGACTGCCCACTGCTATACCCTACAATGATGCTATCTTCCTCGACAACATGCAGGCTTCTTGTCAGATTGCAATTCGGTCTGCTTATACACCGCCCTTCCACCCTCTTCCATCACACCTATTGACTTAAATATTCTAATTATTCTGATAATCTTATCTCGTTAACGTTCCCAGTTTGTCTAGCCACGTGCTCGCAAACTCGTAGTCTGCCCAATTTATTCGCTACCACTAAGCACAAGAGAACTGACTCAAAAAATTGACAAGTGGACGGGGTAGGTTCTATTGCTAGGTACCGCCGTGTTCCAATTGGCCAAATGGCGCCCAAATCCTATATCACTGTGCGCAACTGTCCTCTGCCGAAAATTTCACGTGACCAATAGCAGAGCGACAGGGGGGGGGCCTTGCATCGATTTTGCTCAAATTTCCCCACGCAAGCATTACAAACTCTTGAGATACGTAGGCTAACTATTCTCCCAACTAAGAACGCTTCTGCATTGGTGTAGGCCTACATATACATTGAGGGTATCATAGGCAAATTAGTCCGAGGTTACTGGGGTGCTTGGGGAATTGAACAGTTTTTGGATCTTTGGATGGCTGCCTAGTAGTGATGGCCTCTCCCAAGGTACGGGCCAGACACTGAAACCCCACACTGCGAACCAGCCCATCAAACCATGTCAGGGAGTAAGTGTATACGACTGCGCCTTGAAATCTGTATACTACTGCCTAGAGTTTGTTCATCCCTTGTTTTTTCCGCTTCTCTCCACCTGATCTTGGCTTCAATATATATACGCGAATGCTGAATTCGTGCTCCAGTTGTCCAACTAGTAGCCTTTCTAAAGCAAGACGCGAAGGCGACGTCGACATCTCCTGACACAAAGCAAACGAATGATAGAATATGTACTTTTGCTGCGTCTCGGCGGCCAGTTACATTATCCAAAGAGTGTGTTGGCATCGCATTGAAGTCGGCCTTATTGAATGAGGAGGGGAAGAGGTGGCAATTGATGCGTGGTGAATTGGCCAGTCCTGTATTCGCAGCCCTTAAAGAACCGCGAAAATGAATATTACGTGCTTGTGATTGGTCGCCTTGTTGGGGCTGAGCATCACTCTCTAAAGTGTGTAAACGCTTCAAATAACTTTAGAGATGAGAATCTGCCTGACGAAGTTTAGATTATTGTGTGGGGGCCATCGTCCACGGCCAGGGTAAACCAATCGATTGGTTTGACTAGAACAACACAAGCCGCGCAAATTACTTGCCACAGTGCTTTTTCAGCTGGCTTAGACTAATTGTATTAATGTCTGATTTCTATGGTTACATATTCAGAGATATAGATGTCTTGTTTCTGTCCTTCATAGATCAATTAATTCACAGATCAGACCTGCAAAACATTGCAACCATCTGTCAGCTCCCGTTGTACCTGTGAAAGCTCTTCGCGAAGTATCTGAAATGCTTATCCCGAAATTCTCGGAAGCTTCTAGGGTCCAGGGACCCATCAAAGTCCGACGCCAGTAATATATAGCTATCCTTTTTATTCTGTTGTTGCCTATGACGTCTACTACCCAACGCCTGATTGTTCCATGGTGTTTACACCAATCGCAGCCTATTTCTTCCTTCATAAAGATCAAACTTTGGTCCGAAATGTGGTTTTTGAAAGCCTTCTCAGCACTTAACGAATCTCGTTAACCCATCCACACCAGTAAAGACCACTTTACACATTGCGCAGCCCATAGCAAGCTGTTTTTCGGAGGCCTTCCATAGGATATTTTGCGCGGCGACAATGTAGACTGCATGCAGCCTATGGTACTTTGAAATGACACTATCTCATCATAAGCATTGCGTAGCTCAGAGCAAGCGGTTTGTTAGGCGGCATTCCATAGGATATGTTGCACGAGGGTACTATGGGCTACATGTAGCATTATGGACTGCGTGCGAGCCGTTACAGAGCAGTGATATAAGAGTGCAGGTGCATGTAGCAAAGCAAAATACGTGAAGAATTACAATGGCTTCATCTGGTGGTTGCGCAGTACACTAAGGTAATATTCAGTCCTATGATGTACGAGTGCTACCAATACCATGAAAGCACTTCTGCTGCACCGGTTCAATGGAGCATAAGAGTAGTCTCACTACCAGTGACTACGATGTACGGATGACAACATCATGTCGTTTGATCCGTTAGCCTGAACATTATCTCTGACATCGCCGCTACCTCCTCCACTGGATTTCAAGTTCACGATGTTTAAAGCACATGATGTTGATCTTTCCGACATGCAATGTCCGTTACAGGAGAGAACTAGCCTTTGGGGTGAGGAGACCCCGGACTCAGGTTGGCCAGCGGAATCTACTGCTTAAATCCTATAGAACTTAGATGTATAGGGCGTGTAGTGGTACACTCTTTTAGTCTACACAAGCTAGTCATGGTGAGCTTTCTTAGGGTAGTGATTATGGTGGTGATAGTGGTGGCGACATTGTGGAGAATTTATACGAATAGGTCAGCGATAGTTAAGTTCCCTGCGGAGTCAAAGCTTCTTCCGGAGACTTGAGTCAATGCTTCTTCATAGTCAAAGCTTCCTATGCAGTTAAAGCTTCCTGCGGAGTCAACTTTTCCAATGGAACGAGCTCAAGTACACAATACATACCGTTCCTTATAGTTTGTATAGTACCTATGTGCTTGCTGCCTTGCACCTGCAGCCAGCACACCCTTGGAATATGTTATTTCGTGTGTACGCTGGCATCTCATTGATCTCATTGAATTTCGCCATGGCCTATACACCCCACTGGCCGTATAGAATTCCATAAGCACATGCGCGAATCACTATAGGTCCTCTATAGACTGTGCTGCGCGTCGTGCAGTGTAGTGGATATGCACTTTTGATGGTGCAGCAAAGAAGGACTGGTTCCTAATCCTGCTCTTATTCCAACCAATTATTCTGGGCAGTTTTGCGGTTCTTTCGCTCTAGAGTACATGTTACTTTTGGAGTGAACTTCTTAGTTTTAGATCTTGAGCCTATCCCTACCGCGGTCATCAACTATGACTTTAGGGGCTGGCCCCGTGCGCAGTGGTATCGCTCCTGAAAGTATAGGCGGGGTATACGGTCATAATGCTATGGGTTCGAATCCCAGTGCCAGCCCCCCGGTGTGAATGGGACAAAGGGTAGCGGGTGGGGAACTCCGCCATTTAACCGGCTTGCCCGGAGGTGGAGGGGATATGGGGCCCTGTCATACTCTAATTAGAGTGCATACAGTATGAATAAAACAAACAAACAAAAACTATGACTTTCGAATGCCTATTCAGTTGTCAACTACCCTCCTCAAGCCCACCACAACCAATGAAGAACTGATTCCTAACTTCAATGGCATTTCCGCCAGCTATTCTAACTGATTTTGCTGGGGTTCTTCTGGGCTGGATGTTATTAATCTTAGCGCGGATTTCCTGGTCCCAAAGCTTAGGCGAATGAAGGGATACGAACAAAGAGTATGTTGTGGTTGGAGGCTTCGAGGGTGCCGAGTGCTTGCCAATCACCATTGTCCGCTTTGCATTGCTGCTCACGATATACCGGTAATTACACAACCACATCATATTTATCAATTTGGAGAGCGTAGAATGTGTTTCTTATCCGAGTTCTCTACATCAGGCCACATCAATCCTGTGATTTGTTTTTGCACATGTGGTTCTAAAAGGTAAATGGAAGCGAAAGGTCTTCGGAATCGCGCTGTCGTTCGAGAGAAAATTTCCGCCGATAGTTGACTCAACCGCCTATCACCAGTAATAAATAAAGCAGATCGGAAGTGCTGAGCAGTGTATATTGCGCCCAAGTTCAGCGAACGCGGCAGCCTTGTTCCGACGCCGCTATCAAGTAGATCACTTTGTCATGAGGCCGCCCGCACTTACCAAGAGGTACGCTTTAATACTAGGCCAACCTAGTTCTCAAGTAAGACCCTTCTAGTGGTCAAGTAGAGAACTTGATGACAGTCGCCACTGTGGTCGATTCAGCTGTAAAGTTCCGGATTTGCTGACGGGTCAACCGGGACTCTTGATCCAGTGACTGTCGAAACCCCGGAAACTCCTAAAGCCAGAACATCTGAGATAGCTATTTGCTTTCTCTCCACAACCTTAATACTAATTCCATATCCTTCACACCGTGCAAGGAGTAAAATCCGCGAGTAGATACTTGCAAATCGCAAGATTGTTATTAAAGAACGCTCAAAATAATCGAATGTGCTGCAGAGATGATCTGCGTATGTTCAACTGGGTTATAAGTGCTGAATTTCCGAGAGATGATTAATGGCTCTGCTGTCTGCCATCTGCTTCAAAGAGGACCCCTGGGCTCATGACGAAATACTGGTAAGTTACTTGATAGTGGAGTCGAGACATATATATCCGTTTTCTCGTGCTTAGTAGTGCAAAAACAACTATGTGCGACCTTGTGAACGCATGAAACTTGTAAATGAGAAAAGATATACCTAGGGAACAAAATAACACTCGTGCCAAACCACGCACAATTGCAGGAATATGCAATATCGCTCGATCTTAGTCTCTCCATGCCAAGCACTTGGGAGCTTCGCGACGACGCTCAGAGATGATCTTAAGGTGTAATACGCATACAAATTAAGGCAACTACAAGCCCGGTGCAGCGCTGCTCTAAGCATCTTTTTGCCAGCAGATGAGATGGGCTCAGGCTGCCTCCAGCCGCCGTTCGCCCTTCTACTAGGAGCAAAGCCCCCAGGCACCCAAACCCCTTAGCTAGAAAATAATTGCCGTGTTAAGATCTACCAGACTATGTTGGCCACATTTCTATAGCATGAATATTCACGTCCAATTGACATCACTAATGGATCACCAATGGTGTATGCGTCACCAAAATCACACGAAGGCTTGACATTTTGTTCACATGCGTCCAGACATGGATGATCACTCGTAAAATTTACGAGCAACAGAATCGAAATTGCCAGTGAAATTGTCCGGCATACCACAACATCGATATCTCCTTCCTACACTTCAATTATCACTCTCGCTAATTAAGCAGCCGCTAGAATACTTAGCATTTGATGAAAGCGTTGAAATTTTCTCAAGCGTCGCGAGGATCCCCCAAACCTTCCATGGTGACATAGGGGCAGCTGAGCAGAAAACTGGGGAGCGAAAAGATCGAAGCCCCCACCAAGCGGAACCTCCGCTGTCTGTGTAACGTTACACGGTATGGGCTCTTACGAGATGCTGAAGATGCTGAGGATGACGCACAAATCCCGGTTGTACGTCACGAATGAGGTTGCGGAGGAGAGAATTTTACAGCCCACCAATATGCTAACCCAAAGTGGTAGTATTGGTCCGTAAAATTTAAGCATGCCGTATAACCCCCAGTAGCAGGTTGCGGGCATACAGGATAGTCTCGGACTCAGACTATCGTCTCCTACAAGTATAACTCTATTTTCATTGATATCGCCCCCTCAGCTCCCTTAACTTATTACTTTCACTCAACACTTCAGAATATATATATAACGAACGGTCAATACACAATGATCCCAGGTCGCTCTTGTGAGCACGTCCAATCTCACACTCCTGATGACGCTGGAGATGCATCGGTATCCCGTTCGAGAACGCCATCAATTTCTCACGCGAACCCGACAACTGTCGTCCAGCTCCAGCCTCTACCTCTAGTCCTCCCGACTCGTGTTCAATCATATCCTCAACCCTCTGTCCGTGTTCCTGATACGCCTCGATCTCAAGGTATGTTAATTTCTTCTCCTGGACTGCTGAGGTGGTGAGGCGCATACTGATACTTGACCCAGTTGTCCAGCCCGACGCATCTCTCCGTGCTCAACATCCTGCACCCCACAGACATGAGGGAGCCGTTCTACTACCACATCGAGGTGCTGTTGATTATCAGCGTCAGCTTCGCCGATTCGGACTTTTAATACTGTTGGCGTTGCTGTTTATTCCACTGGGGTACATCGTACATGTCGCAGGAATCAATGAGGCAAAAGCCATGAATGTTTTGCAGATCATGGCAGTATTTATTGTGGAAGTTGTGAGGATATTTCCTTGGATCTAAGAATGTTTCGCTTGAGATTGCTATCATATGGTTCAATATGGAGCAAAGGCCTATATATATGAGATCTATGTTTTGTTTATCCCTAGTGTCCGCCTACCCCAACAAATCAAAAAACTTCAACTGAGCAAACACACCATAACAAGTTCGAGAAGATTAGTCAAAAATTCGCTTCGAAAATTCAGTACACGGCATTGTTGCTTGGAGCGTAAAAATATTTCTTAGCTCTCGTAGTCCTGAACTATGACTTTCAAAAGCTCATTCAGCTGTCAACTACCTCCTCAAGCCCACCGAGCCAATAAAGAACTGATTCCTAACTTTAATGGCCTTCCCGCCAGCTATTCCAATTTATTTTACTAGGTTTTCTCTTGACTAGATGCTATTAATCTTAGTATGGATTTCTTAGGTCTCAAATCTTATATGAACAAGAGATAAAGATAAGGTAAGAGCATTGTTCCGAGCTATTGAGGGATTCGGCCATTCGCGGCTGTTCGCGAATGGCCTAGGGTCGCCACACAAACGCGAACGGCCTAGGCCAAACGTAGGATACTCGAATGGCCTGGGAGGGAAACCACCAGTACCCTAAGGCTATTTACTGCCACAAACAACACCAACAGTACTGTTCCATGCCGTTCATGCGAGTGTGCGATAGAGGGTAGGGGTGGAGGTGGAATGAGGAAGAACTAGCCACCAGGCACCGCGCTTTGACATAGTTATTTTATGGGAAATCTATGGTGGGCGTTGAGGAGAACTGGTAACTAAAGCCACCAGGCACCACACTTTTGACATGTTTATTTTGTGGGAAATTTATGGTGTGCGTTGAGGGGAACTGCAAGTGAAGACATGATTTATGAAATATGATAGTAAGCAGAAAAATTCGTACTGGCATTGAATAATGTTCTAGTAGTGTGGTGAGGGAACATGCAGTAAGGACTCGGAGGTGTTGATCGGGTTATATACTCAGTTACTCCAGTATGTGTGGGAAATCTGCAACAGACACATCGAATTTTTCTAAACGTTTCGTTAGGCCATTCGTGGACCCTCTCTTTGGTCTAGGCCGTTCAAATCTAGGCCGTTCGTGATTAGCCTAGACCACTCGCGAGCGGTCGCGAACGGCCTAAATCCCCCAACAGCTTGGAACCGCATGTTGTGTTCGGGGGTCTTCGAGGGTGCCGGGTGCTTGCCAATCACCAATGTACGCATTGCGTTTCTATTCATAGTATATGGACACGACATGTGTCTTTTTCGATTCTGATTGGTCGTAATTCTGTGGCTGAGTGGCTGATTGTGGCAAGTACCTACCACTTAAACTCAGATCCCAAATGACCTGCCCTTTTAATTCTATGAGTTTGGCTCTGATTACAAAGTGTGCTATACAAAATCTGTGGATAACTATGTCCTCTCACCTCCAAGTCTTAGATTTATGATATCTCTTATATTGAGTCAGAAATTGTGAAACAGCATTTTGGAGCTTTTTTTTACAGCTGCACTATGAATATTAGTGATATAGTAAATTGGAAACCAGGAAGTGAAAGAGGACCTGTTTATGCATAGTTCATGTATAGAACACTTTGTAATCAGAGCAAAACTCATGGACTTAAATGAATTTGAATTGATTGGAGTTACCCAGCAGAAGGCATCTTCCCAGTTGCCAATATACTTGCTCTGGCCATAGAAATGATAGAGACTCACCCAGACTTGGAGAGATATGTTTACTGGGAGCTGGCCAAGAGATGATCTAACAAATTTTGAATTCTAGGAGCATATTAGAGCCATATACATCTGGAAGCATAGGAGCTGCTAAAAATGGCAACTCTGGGTTGGCTGGGCTGGAGATCAATCTGGGCGCCTCCAAAGGGCGGCAAAGCCGCCACCGTACCTTGTATGTTCTAACCCCGCTGCCAAGTAATTTACTTTGTCAAGAGGCTGGCCTACTTACCAAGGGGCACGCTTTCCAACTGGGTCGACCTATTTAGCAAGCAGATCCGTTCCCATAGCCAAGTGGAGAACTTGATGACAGTTTCCGACCCAGTCATAAAGTCCCGATTCTTACTCCGGTGGAAAAAAGTAGTGAGAAATTTGCTGAACCTCGCGCCTGTATCCAGTAGCGAGTGAACGAACTGCCAATTTAGCATTGACTTAGTCTAAACAAGTATAAAATTACCGGTACACTTCTGGGCTTCTCGCTGTGCCTGGTACTTCTAACAATAAAGAACAATAAAGTGGACCTTCCCGAGGCCGGTGAAGAGTGTGAAAGTTGAGTGTTTAGCCAAGCTCAAGCTCCTGGAGGAGGAGGTCTGGTGAATTCTCAAGAAGCTCTTGAGCTTCAATCTAAGCTCGAGCTTCGGGGCCGGAGACTCAGAACTCTGGCCGACTTGCACTTTCCCTATCTCCACTCAAGCTCATACTTTGCAAGGCGACTAGCGAGCTCGGCTAATGTCTATCAAGCTACTACATTGACAAGTAAATTACCAGACAATGGGGTTGGAACATATACCTACCGGTAATTGCACAACCCACAACCACATAATACTTATCAATTAGAGAGCGTGGAATTTTTCTTATCTGAGTGCTCTACATCAGACCACATCTATCCTGTGTTTTTTTTTTTTGCGTGTGATGGAAGCGGTGGGTATTCCGAGTTGCGCTGTACCGTTCGAGAGGAATTCTCCGCCGACAGTTGACTCAACCACCAATCACCAGTGACAATTAAAAGCAGAACGAAGCGGTCTGTATTGATAGTCCAGCGAACGCGGCAGCCTTATTCCGACGCACTATCAAGTAGATTACTTTGTTACATACGAGGCCAGCGCACTTACCAAGGGGCATGCTTTGATACTAGGCTGACCTAGTTCTCACGCAAGGTTAGTCCAATAATCAAGTAGAGAACTTAATGACAGGACCACCCCTATGATCAATTCAACTAAAAAGTTCCAGACTTACAGACAGGTCAACCAAGACACTTAATCCAGACAGTGTGCAAACCCCTGAAGACCAGAAAAGCATCTAAGATATTTCTTTATTTTCTCTCCACAACTCTCTCCACCCCAATACCAAGTCCGTATCCAAGAAGCAAATTTAAATGTGGAAACACCAAATCTATGAGCAAACGCTTAAAAATTGCAAGATTGCTATTAAGGAACGCTCCAGTTATCGAGAGTGCTGCAAGAGATGATCTGCTATGTTCTACCGATTTATCCCCTACAAGTCCGTATTCTTCAGATTAGTTGCATTTCCTGTTTAGGTAGTGGCATTTGTCTATGAGTCAAAAAAAGTAGCAAAAGCAACCATTTTATTAGCTACTACAGCTAATAGCCGTTGCAAAATTGCCTAAATAGTAAGTTCAACCAATCTGAAGAAAACGAGGCTGTAGGGGATAGAGGCGGAAGCTCCGAGCGATTTTGATTGTTACTCACTTCAAGCGGACTCATGGCGAAATCCCAATAAGTTACTTAACAGCAGAGCCGGGACATATATCCGTTCTCCTATTCCCAGTAGCTGCGTGCGAACTTCGGCTTTTCCCACCTCGAGCTCGCTTGGTAATTATTTGTACACCGATATAGTACTTCCATTCCGAGACAGCTATCCATAAGCGACAAGATTAGCGTAAACTCAAAGAAAGCACATGATATGCAGTGCTACCGATACTTGAAGAGCGATCCCGATATCTATCAGCTGCCCTGTACTACATGTTTACAGGACATAAGCTACTAGAAGAGCAAACTGAGCCCAAAATATCACCAGCTTCAATTTCCCAAGCCACAGTATGACTCTAGGGGGGTGGAGGGTTGGGGTTAAGGTGGTTATATGTAGCAAGAATCGGCAGTCGTGGAAGGGAGCCAGATTGCAAACGTTTTCCAGTCCGTGAACTAGACTGCAAAATGTTGTGAACCGGCTTCTACAGTTCGCGAACCGTTATGGTCGCCGCCGATACAGAACAGGTATGCCGGGGAACAAAAATTACACTTGTGCCAAGCCAAATACAATTGCAGGAATATTAAAATGCAATATCATCCGATTTTTAATTCTCTTCATACCAAGCAAAGAACATCAATTTCTCCTCCGGGTAAAGTGAATTCACCCCTACGCTTCAGTTATCACCCTAGTCAGGAAAACCATTGTCAAACTACTTAGCGATTAGTGTAGGAGCTAGGATATTTCTCGAACGTTGGGAGTAAATCCCCCTGGCTCCATGGTGACACAAAAGCAGAAACTGGGGAATCAAGAATGTCAACCCCACAGCGGCCTCCATCTCAAGCTTACTATGGCTTCCCAGCATTCGAGACTACTCACTACGAATGCTTAATATCGCCTTTTCGCGGCTAGTGCCGATGCGGAGGCTTCTGCCGTCTTTCCAGATGCTGAGGAGCCCGGTTGTCTCTAGCAAATGAGAATGGGGAGAGGTGTTAAACTTTACAGTGCTTTGTACAACAATCAGCGTCCTGAAAAAATGCTTACCCAAAGCAGTAGCAATGATCCGTATATATGGATGCATGCCATGCATGCAGCCCCCAGCTATCATGTAGGATAGTTTGCCCCTAGGTTGTCATCACGTATAGGAATAACTCCATTTCCATTGATATCGCTCCTCAGCCTTCCTACACAAAGCATTACTATCACTCAACTCCCCAAGCATATATATACAACAAACGACAATATAATATAATGTCAGACGACTCTCATGAGTACGTCCACCTTCACACTACTGATGCCACTGGAGATGCATTGATATCCCGCTCAAGAACGCCATCGATTCCTCACTCGGGCTCGATAACTGTCAATCAGCTGCAGCCTGTACCTCTACTAACTCTCCCGTCACGGGTTCAGCCATATTCTCAGATCTCTGTCCGTGTTCCTGACATGCTGCAATCTCAAGGTATGTTATTTTCTTTCTCCTCCTGAACTCTCGGGGTGGCGGGACGCATACTGATACTCGACCCAGCTGTCCAGTCCAACGCAGTTCACCACAACCAGCGTATTACATCCCACAGTCATGAAGGAGCGGTTTTACATATAAATGAAGGGGCTGTTAATTACCAACGTCAGCTTCGCTAGTTCGGGCTTCTAGCACTATTGGCGCCGCTATTTATTCCGCTGGGGTATACTGTACATGTCGCAGGAATCAGTGAGACAAAAGCCATGAATGTTTTGCAGATCATGGCAGTATTTGTTGTGGAGGCTGTGAGGATATTCCCTTGGGTCTAAGAATAAGAATGTTTCTTTTCAGACTGTTGTAGGTTCGGACGTTCAATGATAGCGGAGGTCTGTAATGAGATCTGCCATGTTCGGTTGCCCCACAAAAAATCAAAAGATGGGGACCGAGCACATCAGAAATTCAACAAATTAGGCGAGAAGATCAACCTATAAACCGACAGAAAGAGTCCAAAGTACAAACCCATCGATTCAAAATTGAGTACAGGAGTAGAGAATCAAAGTGCTCCCTGGCGCCAGCGAACAAGAGTGAATTGAAGGTCATATGGCTGCTCTGCTGCTGTGCCGTTTCTAGCATTTATTGTTCCCAAAAAAACAAAGTAAATGCATATTTATGCTGCAACCTGGGACGTAATATCGGGACCTGTGGGTTAAAAGTAAAATCCTAGGGTCTTCTTTTTCCATACGCGCCTGCAAGGCTGACATTGTGCAAGGGATTTTGAAATAATTGCCGGTAAAACCCAAAAATCTGATCTCATGCCCAGCCACCAGAGCCTTATTCCCAAGCTCATTTGTGGGGACGAGACAAACTAGCAAAGTAATAATAAATAAATGTGCTTACCAGGAGCAGGCATGTATTTTAGTTTTGGATCCAGGCGATCATTTCTCTGCTTCCCTCATCCTCTGCATCGTTGTTATCGTCTTCTTGGCAGCTCAGTTACCGTCTCCATACGTTGCATACAAGCTATATCTTCGTACAGCATAACTCTAGATGCTTTCGAGAAGTTACGCAAAATAGTTGAGACCTTATTATCTTATTATATGCTGTTAGCCACAGCATGTATACAGATATGTTGTGACCCATTCGTAGTAGCCGCCCATTCATGGACAGGCAGTACCATCAATAGACAGGGCGGATCCATGTCATTCATAGCTCTACACGTAGAGAAGAACTGGCCAGAGGCATCTGGCCTCCGGCTCTCCCACATCTCATGGTATCTAGCGCGGTTCCTAGTCATCCCGTGCAATTGATATAATACTATCTGGCCCACGCGTAAGTCCAATGGACTTCATAGTGCCACGCGTCAAATATCCTATAGAATACCAGCTAAAAAACAGCTTCTCTATGAGCTGCGCGTCGCGCAAGGTCATTTTTCCCGGTGGTGCATTTCATGTACCAGTATAGTATTAACATGAAGAGACTTATATAGAGGGAAATTATTGGCTTTGCTTCGCTATTTTACGGACTTTATCTGTATTTATTTTACTCAGCTAACTTTACTAGTAATTAAATTGCTGGCTCTCAATAGTTCTCTTAGTGGCATGAGTTTAATTTGCATAACTTATTTTCACTTGTCCCTTTAATGGGTCCATGGATGGGGCGATTCCATGAATGAGTTAGAACAGATAGGTGACATCGGAACATTATGCACTAACTACTTTGGCATCATAACATCTCCTCAGTAGTCTCGGACTCCTCAGATTTTGGAGACGCCTTCATTTTTTAATTTCTTGGAATTTGAATAACCTTTAAGTCCAAGGGTTTTACTCATGGCCTCCGCCTACCGTAGAGGACATTGGGGGTCCAGAAGACCAAAGCAATGAAACTAGTACTACAGTAAGTACTCGATATTGGTTGATATTCTAGTCTTTTCCGGAGGAAAACAGAAGGTACCACTTCGGTTGTCAAAGCTTTTGCTGGGTTTTCTGGCAAAAAGAGTTCTCGTACACGCATGTATCAGGCGCGACGAAAATCTAGCCAACGAGAGAAGCCAAAAGGTGTTTGCAAGAAAAGTATACTACGGCGTCTTCATCTCAAACATTTTTCACTGTACCAAGTATGTGTGTACGTAGGGCCAGTTTGGGTCTCCGTATTACTATTCTGTAGTGGTCAGTAATTGTGGCATGACTACAACTGACAAACATGTTTCGGCAACTCAAGAATAGTAGCGAACAATACTTCGCGTCATCCACCATGTGGACCTATGAGTGATCAACGTAGAAGGATAGTTAACCATCTGAGATTCCATCGTCACGTCGTCGAGCCAGAAAGATGACTTGAAGAACGAATCAACCGTCTTGTCATCCACCATATGGGTGGTCAACTTCGAGTAACGGCTTGAAAAGGAAATCAATCGTCATGCAATCCGCCAAGTCGAGCCTAGTTGGACTACCAAATTCTCAGACACGGAACCCAGGGGACCCGTTCTTGACGGGGTTTCGGCTGGTGTCATGTCGCCAAACTGAAGGATTCTTTCTCTAAGTAATCACCCGCCATGTCGTGCGGTGAGCGGACAACGCCGAACGATGGCTTGAGTAGCCCCCTGGGCTCGGACCTAGCTGCAAAAGTATTTATTTTGGATATCTTAGGGACGTTATTCTGAGGCTCGCTAAGTTTGTAAACGGCAAGTCGCGAATTGGCGGAGTCAAATTAGAATACAGATCACTTTTCGATCCATTAGATGGAGATAGAAAGGATCCGTGATGGACATTGTGAAAGCCGAATAGAGTGTCGGATGGTCCAGTGGCACAGCGGAGCCAGTGGGGCACACTGCCAAAATGTCAATCGTAAATTATCAACAACTGGGAAGTTTAATCAGCTGTCCCACTAGCTAGGATGCCCACTGGGCCGTCCGACACTAAACTTTGTATGTGGAACGAGTGATAACTGATAAGATCACGTGGAGATATAAAGTGGAGAAGCTAGCTGGCGTGGGGGTTAGCGTCTGGCCTTTCACGATTAAAAATTGTCTCGCTCTAGGCGTTGGTAGGCGAAGTAACCCTTAGCCCTAATCGCTTCGCTGGGCCTCGGTAACTCCTACCCTGCCAATTTTGAAGTGTTGATTAAGCGGGTAACTAAACACGCTAAATAGGAAGGGTAGGTGCGAGACAAGATTAAAAACACCGTAAGGCAAAAGCATCTCTGTTTACCCGTTGGGAACCATATCTACTGGATAACATCATGGCCGATTGATTTGCTTAATCAACATGGTATATACAATAGAGGGGCAAGGTAAAATTACTAGCTACAAGATTATCCCCTACACGCTTGGTTTCCTTCAATCCGTATCCCTTCCTAATCCAGTTGTCGGTCAATTCATTCAGCCAATCAAAAAGGTGGGGCTGACCAATCTAGTAGAGATCTAACCAATCAACTTGCACGATCAAAATGGATACGGATTGAAGGTAAACTGAGCGTGTAGGGGATAGTGGTACATACCTAATACTAAAACTGTGCTAGTTCCGTTCGTGAGGATTTACGTGCTTTCGTGCCCAGATTTTCACCCAGCCCGCATTCTGTCCATCAGAAAGTTATTTCCCGAGCGCAGTTTTTGCAAGAGTCTGGCTCCCATAACGAGTTACCGGGAATTAGCTAGACTCTGAATTCCTCTAACTGGCGAACAATCCCACTAGAACCATACTAGGGAATAACCTCACTGGCTGCATATAGAGTAGACAACCTTGCAGCTCCAAATCTTATGCTAATGACTAGAGTCCGACCTCATCCTCTCCAGACGCCCCATACGGTGGTGGTTACGGGCGTTACAAGTTGGGTTTTCTTAAATCCGGATAATTAGGATCCATTGTCGTCACAAGGCGATACATTTTGTTATGCACCTTCATTAGCTTTGGGTGTCCAATCGCAAAAAATGGTAGTGTTTACGCTGACTAGCTTGTGCGTGTGTAATCATACTATATTCACTCTACCTAGAGTATGACAATGACCATTATCACCTCCCCCTCCGGATAGCCCGGCTAGGTAGGGAGATCCCCTTCCTTTACCCTTCTTCCCCTTTGAATTTTAAGCAAACGAAAAACAGAATGACTGACCACAAACAAAAGATGCTGACTAGCTTTGCAAGGAGTAGAACACGAGGTAACATGCGTACACCACCTTTTGCAGTCAAGGTAGGGAAGATTGAGGGTTTGCGACTTTGGAATTGACCTTATACAGACCAGTTTTAGCCAATCGGATGAATGCTCTGCCCGTTTGGGACCAGATTCGCGGCGACCTCTAAAATCGCAAACTCTCTACTATGTGCGTTGCCGCATCGACATCTTGCCAACAGTATGGAGCTTCTATATTCAAAGGAGTATGTTGGCATTGTACTGAAGCTAACCAAGTTGTTGGAAGCAGAGGGTGAATAGCCATAGTGATAGGTGCGTATTGAGTTTATAAGTTACGTATCCCCACTTTCGGAATAGTGAAATTGAATGTTATATGCTCGTATTTTCTACCATTATCAGAGCCGAATTCGTATTCCAATGAAGTGAATAGTCTCTCTACATCATCCTAGACAGATAAATTTAGTTAAACTAACGCAAAACTCGTAAGTTACTTTCCAAAGGTGCTATATCTGTTGATAGAGCCATAAGGTTCGTGACTGCTCTTTTAGACTTCACACTTTACTCTTCCGTGTTGATAGAGCCTAAGGTTCGTCACTGCTCTTTTAGACTTCACACTACTCTTCCATTCCCTACACATCTTGGACCTTTAGACCTGTACCTAGTTATCACACCATAGCCAATGCATACGGTTCTCCCCTCATTGTCGCAACACTATCGGTTGGAAAATAGAGCCGATAACTGAACTGATCTCTAGGGTGTGGTGTTAATTGTTCTAGAATTCTTCGCTATCGAACTTCTGTCAGTCTCGATTTTTGAATTCGTGTCAGGATCAAATGCGCTGCTCAGGGCGGCCAAAGAGGAGAAAGCAGTTTATAGCGGCATAGAGTAGAACACAGATACGGAAAGTAAATGAGCCAAAGAGCTGCTAGAACCTGGAACAGCGACTCGAATTGGAGATTTGGAGTTAGTATATAAAGTGTTGTACTGGACCTTAAGGTTCGTGTGTGACGCATCAGGGAATCCGTCCAAAGGGATTATTGCGGCTTCAGTTCGCCCTTGGGCTTTCGGTATTGAAAACAATGTTATGCCATAAACCTTGTGGGGAGGAGGCGGTATCCGGTTTATTTGTAGCACTGCAGGACGCCCGACCCTTTGCTTTCATTTGTCCATTCTCCCAGCCCATATAACTTTATCCCTCTCAGGGCGAATAAAAGACCGTTATTGGGGTTGCATATGCACTACAAATAAACCGGATACTGCCAGATACTACGATATATAAAAGTCAGCCAAGTTTCTGAGATTTGAATGCATACAATACGCACATGTATGTGGCGCAGTGATTAGGATGTATGTGGAGCAGTGATTAGGATGTGGCGCAGTGGTTAGGATAGTTGGGTGCGGTGGATAAGTGGCGTCGAAAAATAAAATATGATGGAAAATGGTTACATTGTTGATGTTAAAGTCCAGAACAGACGGACAGGGCCAATTGCGAATTTTTGGGATGACGTTCATAATTCCTAGAATGTTTTTTGAAGGTCGATCTACTTTTTAAATGCAAGGCGACGTGTTTACAAACAAAATACTCGATGCGAGTACAAGTGATCGGACACATCTGTTCGGGTAATGAATTTGGCTGTGAGAGCAGAAAACATCAGTTAAATGTGAGTGCACTTCAGTCTTTGTAATTTCCTGTTATTATCAGACTAGGTTTTACCCAAACTGTGCGCGGCACGATCACATTTTGCCTAGAGTATTCCGTGTCGTTTATTATCATAACACGGGTGTCTAATTAGTCTGCCATACTGCTTAGATATGGCATGGGTTACGCGCCAGCGAAATTATAGCCGGCTGACAGATTAGTATCCGATCATTTATCCTCATACCCAAGAAGGAGGAATCTTCCACCAAAACCCAAACCCAAACTCACATGAATTGAACGCCAGCGAATTGCGTTTTGTTTTCAAACCATCATTTCAACGACACAGAGTGTGCGCCATAAGCGAATCGTATATATAACGAATCTCTACAGTATTGTTATTGCCATAATATGTATCGCTAGGTGAGAGGAGCCAGCAGCAATCGATTTGTCCCCGCGCAAACGTTGACGGTTGTGATCTATTTCGCTAGGTACGCCGACGATTTTTAGCGAACGATGGCCAATCAATGAATCCCTGCAACACGATTCTTGATATGCCACTGAATGATGGCCAATCGATTAATCCCTGCAGAGGCCTCGGACTTGCAACGCGATTTCACGACGGTTGAACATGCGGCAACAACAATGGCCAATCGATTAATCCCTACAAGGCGTCGAACTTGCGATTTTACGACCTTTGAACATGCGGCAACAACAATGGCCAATCGATTAATCCCTGCACTACGTCACTTATAGTAGAGTATACCTCAGAGTGAGAGAGATGCAACACCCGCAGTCCAGTAGCGGAGTCGTAGTTAATACATTATTTGCGGGATGCGCTGTTGTGGGTGAGAGAGTCGTCTCCAACCACATCCATCCAGTCCAGATATATATATCACTCCGCTCACCCTCTCAGCTGATCACCATCCACTCCACCTCGCTCAGCGCATAACTAACGCAAAATAAATAACAATGCCAGATCGCTCTCATGACCAGAGCGAGCACATCCAGTTCCAAATTCTTGGTCCCACTGGAGATACGCATTCATCAGCATCCCGTCCGAGAACGCCATCACTTCCTCCCTCAAGCTCGACAATTGTCAACAATCATCAACCCCCTACTCTCCCGAGACGTATCCAAGCATACCCTCAAGCCTCTGCCCGTGTTCTCAACATGCCGTCATCTCAAGGTATGTTGCTCTCTTTAATTTTCGATAGCTGGACACATGTTGACAATTAGCCTAGCTATTGAGACCGACCTGAATCCCTACAACCACCTCCATACACCCTACAGACCCCATACACCCCACAGACATGATGAAGTGCTCCCACACGTCAATGACCAGCGTCAGCTTCATCGGCTCGGTCTTCTGGTGTTGTTGGCATTGTTGTTTATCCCGCTAGGGTACATTGTTAGAGAAATCAATGAAGCCAATGCCATGAATATCTTGCAAATTTTGGTAGTATTTGTTATGGAGGCTGTAAGGATATTCCCTTAGATCTAAAGGTGTTTCTGTTTAAAATTTCTGTTATTAAGTGTAAGGCCGGTGTGCATGTCAGGATGACTTCGTATTGTACTGTGAGGGATATGTGCATGTAATATCACTCGTTATACCCCGATAAAGCTTAGTGTCTTCTAGTCCATGCCGGTTGATCCGTAGTAGAGGTTTGTGTGGGGGGTGTATCGACCTCCACCGATTACGTATCGTTACACAGACTTCTAAGTCTTTCCAGATGGTGAGGGCCCTGTCGATGTACTAGTACTTCACCCGAAGAGCGTCGAGCCGCATGAAACTCTGCTCTCGAGGTACCTACGTGTATTTATTCAACGGCACCATTGCTTCCTTTCTCTCGTACCCAGTGGTGGCGAATAAATTCGGCCGATGCGAGCATGCGAGCACGCCTCAGGCAACTGGAAACGAGAGAATTTCACCTCGGTATCGCACAGCTGAGTAAGACTAATCCAATTGTAACAGGATTGTCTAAAGTTAGAAGCGGAAGCCTGATTACACCGACATTATTTTCTGCCTCTCATCATAACCAGAAAGCAACAGTAACGTACTTTCTAATTCCCCACCCGTTATGTCTGTTTATGGTAAGGGGATCCCAAATTTTCCTCCTGTCTCGTGTATAATTGACCATATCTCATCTCTCATTGGGTTGTGATATCTCTCCATAGCCCTGCAAAAATTGACACATCCCATCGAAGCGATGATTGACACTCTCGCTTATGAGGTTAATAAGCTTAGCCAATCTGGCTAAGTTGCTCGTGCTTCCCTGTGCGGAGCTTAAACTTTAGCCGATCTGAGCCGGGACCAGCCGAACGGCGGACAGACTTATGGCGACGAAGCAGACTACTCAGGCAATAATCGACGAGGATACAACTAGCAATATCTAGCCGCATATTATAATTAGTGGCAAAGGTCACTCGAACGGCGGCACTGGTGCGGGCAAGCGATGCGGGCATTGAGCGGTCAACCTGCCCCGAGCGACCAATTGTGAATGTGTTCCACATGTCTGAATTCGAACTTCTGTTATGAGGTGCTGTGGTGAATTGCGGGAACAGATTAGCAGGGAATGATCGATACCGGCGCCGTCGGCCCAACAAACCCCAACCGAGCACACACAACCACAATAGATTAAATCGAGAAATCATTTCATACATGGATAGAAAAGCGTTTAAAGTAAAATTATATGAGTTGAATATTCAGGGCATGGCTGTAGGGTATCACTCTACCGCTTATCTAAAGTACTTCAGTAGTAAGGACTTTCGCTGCAACTATAGCATTTGCCTGCTTGTAGCTACGTTTTACATAAGTTTTCTTGCCACTACCAGCCCTGAGACTTGTCCAAACCGTGCCTCCTACCTGCTATCGCCCGCACAACAGATTCTAGGCCACTTATTCAGTCCGCCTCTCTCCAAAGTATTAAGGGGTGACGGGAGACAGTCTATGGTAGGGCTCTTCCGGAGATCTTACCGGAGATTAATCTACTTATCACTAGCGCCGGGTAGATGCTTGCTTGCCATGCCTTGAGCCGCACCTTATCCGCACCTCCTATTTCAATCCAACGTCTTCTCTACAGCACCCATGTCCACTTTCAATATCCTATTTCCAAACAAATCGTTGCCTTCATTCAACTTACAGTATTAACCATATCCCTAATACTATGCTCCACATTAAGACTACTAGCTAGTAGCTATTCAGTCCCAGGGTTGCAAGTGTCTCCACTTTCCACATGATAGAGAATTTGCCTGTCGCTCTGCCACCTTAAACTCCTAAAAGCTTTGTAATCGGCATCTGATATTAATATGCTGTGCATCGATCTCGTCATATCTCAACTCTCATTGTTCGTAAACTCCCACCCTGCATATAAACGCCATCTTTTTTATCTAGCCATTGATTCTACCATCCACAAACGCTTTGCCAAGAAAATACCTTTAAGCGGACCCGAGAATTTTAGGGCAAATATTGAAGAACAAAGGCCGAAGACATGTAAGGGCGTATTTTGTGGCAGTCTAGACTTGGAGATAGAGAGGGAAACCGAATTCTAGGTGGAGAGGGCGAGAGTCGAGAGGTTAGAGCTTCGGAAAAGCAATCGGTGGTGAACTTAAGCTTCAGCACAAGGATCTAACGTCACGCGCTGATCTACGGTGATTAAATTTACTAACTGTTTTGTAATAATATCTCTTCGGCTTTAAAAACACCTGCGTGTTTCCACTTCGAACTTTGGCTTAGTCATCGATTTTACTGTATTTACTCTTAGCTTCGTCTGCTCTAGAGAACGCCGGGAGTCCGGAAGGCCTGAACCAGCACAACAGTACAGTCACAACGACAACAAGGGGAGCTAAAAGTTACTCGAGTGTCGTCGTTACGACCCAAGGTATATATGACATAGACACCGGTGTGCTTTTGAAGCCTATAAATCGGAGCAGTAGGTAGGTTATGTAATTAGATCAAAGAGAGGCCAGGAGTCACCATCGGAATCTCATCAGACAAAAATCGTAACTCAAATCGCAGAGTATCATAGGTTCCACATAATTGAATCTCTTGATATTGCCAAAGCTGTGCTACTACAAACAATATATTCTTCCTCCAGAGTAGACACGTCTGTTACTAAATCTTAGTCCATTCTGCATAAATCAAATTCGCCCTTGCCTTGGATGCTAAAGAGTGTTGGAGTGAGGCATATTGTAATGGTTTGCCGGTGCGTTAGGGATAGCCGGTGATATTTACTGATGGATTAATCTTCCTGCGGCTTGGGAAATGAACCATATGCCATCGCGGTCACCCTCCATCCCCTTACCTCCCCGAAGTTTATCCCGCCATTTGCTCCGGATATAAAATGCTGGCTACGTATTTTTCACGGCACAAGTAAGAGATAGAGAAGAACGCATGCATGGAAGAACTATTATGCTTGCTCTGATCACGAGCAGGTCCCAGTGACCAATGCCAAGGTATATGCTTTCGGTGTATTTCACCCTTGAAATCATGTAGCTTCTAGATTTTTGGGATCATAATTTGTTTCGCCTAGAGTCCATTGCTACCAAATTTTTCCCATGGAAGTGTTTAGTGTTTGGACACAAAGCGGGTGAGCAGCACGGTTCTTGATCAGGCGATGGGGCGGCCATGTACCGATTTATTGTGGATCTGCCTCATAACGAGCTAGAGCAGCTCTCAGGGACTTGGGCCTCAGGTTCAGAAGCGCATGCAAATACTGAAATCATCTGATGTCTAGGTCATACGTTGCGTACGTTTACGCTCTGTCAAGACACAGCACACCCACCTTAATCACACGTCTCTTTTTCAACCCTGCCACAAGAACAAGGAGGTTGGGGTCGTTAGTGCTTGTCCTTCTTTCTATTCGCGTCTTCTTTCCTATCTTCCTCCTCACCAAACCTTTCACCTTTTAAATTTTTCACCAGGGAAAAAAAACTAGAGCATATTAGTTCTAACTACTATGAATTCGGTTGAAGTAACTCGTAACATCACTTGCTATATCAAGCTTGCAAGCTCCACGTATCGCAGAGCACGACGTCGTGTTCTCCTCTGGGGAATAACCGGGATGAATTGATGACTACCGAATGCGGTGAGAACATAAGAGGGCCATAGCCTTCTAAAACAAATAGAAACGCGTCCCGGAGACATCCCTTGCTCGTCTATACGAAAACGGTATCTTTTATGTATACGGTTACTATTAATTGGTTCTAGAACTTAGGTAGCAGATAAGAGTATCACTGATTGGTTTATATGCCGATGCGTGGCAAACCAATGCTTTTTTCATTCGTCACTTTGGCCGATCGACGTCCAATTACCAGATGCGGTTCCGCATTTAATCTATAAGCACTGAGCGTGAGTGGATAACCTTGTAGCTGGGTGATATTTATTATCTGTATAGGTGGGACTCGAAGTTTGCTGATTCTGATTCCAAGTTCTGGTAGCGGTTAGCAGTATCGCGTTTACAAAGTCCATGGACCCACACACCACTTCCTCGCATAAAATCCAGTCCAGTCCCATCCAATCGAGAAACGCCCACATCTCTCCTAACCTATAACTATCCATTATACTCCGAAGCACAACGAACGAATAATACACCACAATGCCAACCAGCGTTCACAATCAAAGCAAGCATATTCAATCTCCCGAAGAAGGACCGGCGCCGCTACATGGTCCACACCATCCGAGCTCCGAAGCTGGCGACCAGCCTCAAAATCACCATCAACACGATCAGACGCACCTCCAGCGCGTTTTCCGTGCCCAGCAATATGGCATGTTACCCCATTTGAACCCTAATCATTCATACTAATACTGGACCCAGCTGTCCCGCCCTACAACAACCGCCCCATGCCCCAAAATCTCGACGCGGAAGTAGTCATAGATGTATATGATGGACAGGTGTTGGATGTCCGGAGTCGTCTTCATCTTGTGCTATTGGTGGGAATTGCAGTACTGTTTATTCCGCTGTGGTATGTTGTTAGGGCAATTAGTGAGAACAAAGCCATGGATATCTTGCAAATCGTGGCGGTCTTGGCTGTGGAGATCGTCAGGGTGGTTTTCAAGATTTAATAAATCCTTTCTTTGCATTTTGTTATTCATTGTAGGGTAATTAATAATGACTGTGAACTTGGATTTCTTTCTAAATTTCTAGTTATTAAACTTTGGCCCTTACCATTGGTGCGCCGTAGAACTTACCGGAACTCGTGGATCAAATCTTTGCAGGAAGTTAGTGTCGACGCGTACGGTCTCTACTCTAATCGATACAAAAGACTTAAGGTTCATAGGACAGAACAAAATCGTAACTGCACTGGAGGACTTCCCATAGTTCTATTCACCCCGAATAGAAAATAGAGCCCCAATTACACCAACTCGATAGGAATAGAAAATATTTCTTGAGACTCTTGCCGATGAAAATGCGTTCCGATCTGTACGCGCTCAGTTTGCTAGGATTTGCTGCCATTTGATAATGTAGACGTTTATTGGCAAATATGTTGCGTGAATGGAGAGTACTTATACCGTGGAAACAAGACCAGCGCATCCTTTGATTCATCATTTCAGTAGCTGTATATCTAAGAAACATCAACTCCCGTGCAGTTGGCCTTCTATACATATTCTGATGCAAAAAGCCCTTAGTTGGTATTGAACTTTCAAGTGGAAAGGGAACAGGATGGAATGATCATGAGATCGGTGGGGCGGGCGACGGAAGTGTGGTCCGGCTTGGTTGAGACGGCCACAGGGGAACGTAAACAAGGTCCCAATTTTGCAATAGAGTCACTATACAAAGGTTCCTCTTGCAGAATTGTGAGTCGATAGATATTTCTGGGTGTGGTGGATATCCGTTGTCATACAGCCTTAGTCTTATCTTCCTCACGGTAGATTGGTTATAATACTCATGTGGCGAGCTATAGTATCGCCGATTGGCCTACTCGCGCGATGACGTGTAAAAATACATGTCTATAACTAGGCTGTTATGATCTAACGGATACATAACCACCAGTTTAATTAATCAAGGCCAGACATATATGAATATTAAAGTTGAAAATCTGGGGAAAACGGCGTCGACTAGAACCGGGAAAGGGCGGGATAGCATGCGGAAGATGGAACTAATCCAGTCGCAATTGGCTACTGCCAGTCGTTTATGAAACCAAAGCTTTGATGCCCATCCTAAACCTGATGAAAGTCTTCGGTAGATGAGGGTCTAACTATACGGACGAGAGCAAATCTTTCCTCTAAGTCCAATTTCGAAAATGGTACTGATAAAAGATCGTGATCAAATCCGTGGACCATCAAACCTGTATTTCGCTAGGTAGTTAAGGTTGCTGCTGTGTTTCAAATTCGACTCGGAGTCAAAATTCATTATCGAGAGATTTTGTTAGAAGCAAAGCGCTACCGACACGAAACTTGTATGCGCATAGGAAGAAGTACTCCTCACATATCGCATCGTCCGTTGCTCAAATGTTAAACGTCATTTGCGCAGCCAACCAGGAAGTGGGGTTTTGCTTTTTTTTAAATTTACACAATGTATTATTTTCTGCTAGAATGTTCCAGAACCGTTGCTATTCCTCTTAGCTTGACTCTAGACCACGTTCTGTAAGACCGTGCGAACTAGAGTCACAAACACAGTGCGATCTTACAACATGCCCGTCGCAAGAGTCGGGTTCAAACTCAACTGTTCCCAAAGGCCATTCTTTATTCTATCACCAGAATTCCAAATTATATTCTGCAGAAGCAGCTCTATCTCCTGGTATATTTAATTTTTTAATGTGAGCAAAAATGCAAAATTGGTAGACTTATGTACATCGTAAATTCCGGGTGGCTGGTGAGCGATCAACATGCAGGCAAGTGCCCTAAATTTGATTGAACGCAAAGTGGAGCCAGCAACACAAGCTTCTATTATCTTCGGACTTGTTTCCTATGTCTGGCGTAAGCTTGCGCGCAAGCTGGAGTTCAAGCCTGACCCAAATACCAATTCTTGGTGGTACGTAACTTGCCGGAAAAGGAACGTCCAATCTTCTACAACCTAACCCGAGTACGAAAGGGCCCAATTATGCAGCATTGGCTGCAAGAACTCATAAGTTTTAGTAACGGAACTCTGGATCTGCGGGTATGCTATTACTCAGGTATGGAAGTAAAAATCAGAAAGGATATGGAACAGAGCCAAGTTGAAGGAGCAATCGCGATTGGCCAAGCTCGGTACTCAAGTATAGGAGTTTTGACCAGCCAACAACCCTGCATTTTCCATACTTCTGCCCTGAAGACTGCACTCCAATGTTTGAGACACACGTTGGTTTTTCCGAATTTTGGTTCCATACCCGAGAACACGTAGCGCCACTCCCACCCTATCATGATTTTCCTTGTTCTACAGCAGACGCCACGCCTAAGAGCCTTTGAGTTGTGGGGGGAAAGTATAGCAACGCATAATGCAGTTTTGAAGTACTTCTCCACCGACAGCATAACCAATAGATACATGGGCGGTGGCGCCTGCATTGCGATACTGTCCCCCTGTATCAAGTAACGTTCTTTTAAGTCCAATTGCTCTACATTGGCGTGAAAATCCCCTGCAGCGGAATGGCGCGGAATTTGCAGAACTAATATACGTATCTAGAGTAAACGACAAAGATAAAATGGGTTAGTGGTAGGGAAAGCGCAGGATAACCGTCGACATGGTGCTCTCGCATACCAGACTTTCCGGGCTCACTCCGTGGAGAAACGAACTTGCGAGCGAGGCGAAAAAGTCTGGGCATGAGAGCATCGACATGGTACATTTCCCGCGCCACAGGTCATCATTGGACATCACCCGCTATCGCCTAAAATAAGTAACGTACTAGAAAAATAAGCCATCACTCTGACACTTTTGAGGACCAAGACAAGGGAAAGTTTGTCTTGTCGCCCATATGTATGGCCAAGTATGAGGTTGATTTTCTGGCTAATCCCGCGCTCTGGGTTTGACCTGATATTTGGTGGGTTTAAGCGCCTACTCCAAACCTTAGTTAATAATAACCCAACCTTCAATCGCTACACACTCTTTCCAACCTCGGTCTTCCTTTATCCTAGGAGGGAATATTGAGAGCGGTTATAGGTGTGGTGGATAAGACATTAGATTGGAAGAGGAGGCAGCGTCTAGGAGGTACACATAAGGTGTGGCACAGGGCACGCGCCCGCACGTGGCGAGCACCTACCGGCACTAGCGGTAAGTAGATATTCGGAAGAGCCAGTCTTCAGTCACCCTTACTACTTCGGAGGGAGGTGAAATAAGTGACCTAGAGCAGGGAGGTCACCACTTGGACTGGTGGTGGCAAGGAAGCAGGAAAATATGTACGTAAATCGTTGCCGCAAGCGGTCAAATTGATATGGTTATAGCGGAAGCCTTTACCTGGTGGAGTGATAACCAGCAACCACGGCCTGAATTTTCGACACGATATAATTGTACTTTAGAGGCTATTCTATCGATATATGGAATTATTTCTGGATTTAACCTACTGTAGCGGGCAGTGAGGATGATACAGTGTCGGCGCCTGACACCAATTTTTTAAGATACAACAGCTGTCTGACACATTTTATAGCTGATACAGAGTATGATTGACATGTTATACTAGAGATACAAATAGTAGTTGACAGTGGAGAGTGTCCAAATGGTGGAGATTTTTGTGGAGCAGAAAAGGTACCCCGGCAGTGTTGATAGCTTGTGCCTCTGCAAAAACTTAATTTTCTGTTATAATTATTGTCTACTAAAATTTAAGATAAAAATTGACTTCGGACCCCCCTTCTCTGACTGATTGTTTGTAGATACAACACTGCCATGACAGATATTGTCCATGATACACTTCGGTTCTGACACTGACACTTATATTATTTTGGAGATACGAACACCATTTCTGACACCTGACGTATCATCCTCACCGCCCGTTACAGTATTGTGTTTGTGTGTGTGTGCTCGTTTGGAGTTTGTTGATTCGTTTGGGGCGACATCGACCAGCCCCTGCTAACCTGTTCCCGTAATTTATCACAAAAACTCCTGATAAGTGAGAGCTCGTTACTAGGTGGTAGTTCGGGGCAGGTTGACCGCTCAAAGCTGTACCGCCTGTCCGTACTACCGGTGCCGCCGTTCGAGTGACCTGTTTGGCGCTAATGTGCGGCTAAATGTTGCTAATCGCGGCCTCGTCAAGCATCTCATGGGTAGCTTGTCTCGTCGCCCTTAGTGCTTATCTGCGGTATGGCTGGTCTCGGCGCGACTGGGCTAAAGTTTAAACTCTTGATTAGGCGAGCACAAGCCATTATTTAAGCTTCTTTTCCTCCGAAGTTGTCTCGTGCCTAGCCGCATGCTAGCTCGTATATTGCTTCGCATAGTGTGGCACATGAGCCGCCGAGCTTGCGAGGCTGCAACTCAACAGGCGCGCTACACATCCACCTAAGTCTGGGCACGAGAAAACTTCACAAACGATAAGGAATGTCACATTTCGCAAGCCAAAGGAGAAATATCACGATCCAACGAATGACGAGACATAACCAAATTTACTCATCGTGCCTCGCCGCTCTTGCATTGGAGTGTTGTACTCGGGCATAGGCCTAAACATCGGAAAAGAATCTGGAACGAAAATTAAGTAGCTTGAAACTAGTCTAACTCTAAGGAATGGGTGCATTGGCTAAAAAAGAATTCTTTTAGGAGCTTTGACCAAAGAGATCATATTTTCTATCTTTGGTCTCAGCACCCCCGTTGTTTAAGGAGACGCGTGTTTATTCCCGATTTTTAAGCCCATACTCGAGTACGGGTACATCGATAGAGCTCTTAGAATTTGGAAAGAGTATAAGCCTGTGTAACGGTAATTAATCGGTGGAGGCTGCATTACAAACGGGCCCGGATATACCCAGCTGCAATACGAGACTGATTATGTGCACCGCCACTCACAAGACAATACGGAAGTCATCCTGACATGCGCACCAGCCTTATATTTAATAGAAATCTTAAAAGAAACACCCTTAGATCCAAGGGAACATCCTCACGGCTTTCTACAGGAAATATTGCTATAGTTTGTAAAATATCCATGGCTTTCGCTTCATTGATTCTAGTTGAACATGAATGGGATAATAGCAACGCAAATAACGCCAAAAGCCTAAACCGGTGAAGTCGACGTTGGTCATTGACAGCATATCCATGTACAAGTAAGACCACTTCCTCATCTCCGTAGGATGTATATCGTTGATTATGGCGAAATGCATTGGGCTGGGCAGCTGGGTCAAGATTTAATATATGTCCCTCCATCGATGCATCCGAGAGTCTAGGAAGAAAGAAAGGAAACCTTGAGATTCCAGCATGTTGGAAATATGGGCGGCGGCCGAGGGTATACTTGAATGCGTCTTAGAAGAGCTAGAGGTAGACGCTTGTCGATAGTTGTCGAACTTGAGTGAGGAAAAGATGAAGTTCCTAGGCTGGTTACTGGTACCGGTACATCTCCATTTGGATTGGGATTTTGAGATTGAACGTGCTCATTTTGATGATGAAAGCCACTTGACATTATTGTATACTGTTCGTTTGTTTAGAAAATGATTGTAGTTTGAGACGTGTTCAGGTGAGGACAGCGAAATCAGATATAGTTTAGACGCAGTCAATTCAGCTTTCTATGCTAGACATCTAGTAAATAAAACTGAGTCGAGTACCTATTTAAGTATGTAAGTTAAAAAATGGAACTATATGTCTTCTAGGACTAGTGAAAAATACGAACGGTCAAGGTTATCTAACAAATGAGTTAGCAAATCGTTTAGTTGCAGCCTCTGCTCCATCTTCATCTGCTCACCGTTATATAACGGCAATTAAAGGTTACCTAAAAAACTACGTACTACAAGATCTCAAAATTCAAAGTTTCACAGAACCGCCAAAAGAAAGTGCAAGATACAAGGAAGTGGGGGTGCAGTTTGCCTCAGCCGCATTTAGGAAGGTTTGAGCAGAACATGAGGCTACATAGAAGTTCTCGTTATCGGTACTGATGCTCCTAGACAGAGTCGGATACTGCGCGACTTTTTAACATCGGATAAAGTCAGCACTTTCCCACGGTTTTGTTCGCTGAACAAGTAATATTAGTCTATTTTATTTTTAGGGCGCAGCGCTAGGTCCCTTTCATCTCTGTACGTTTTAATTTTGGGTAAAGTGTACTGGCACGGATCTACATGCTTCATATACCATCACTCGTAGGGTTTCTTCCGTTGAAAATCTAGTGCTTTCTTCTCTTTCTCCAATCTCCATTCGTGCGCGTATACATAGGTTACTCCGAGCTATAAAGTTCACAATAAACATTTGCATTTTTTCTCTCAGATTCTCACTCGTTTCTGTGGGTGTGGGTGATCTCCAACATCTAGAAGGTCTATATGTTGGTAAAGAACGGTTGGACTGATATTCGCAAAGATAAATTGCTTGTTAGAGCAAACGGCTTGTTTGCTGGTATGCTGGGAGTGACTGAAAGTGAGCCCACAAGTGAAGTTTTAGGTAGAAGCATCTAAAGAACAGTCAGTCAAACTATTTAAAGTAGGGTGGGTATACATGCCTGGAATCGGAGATGACTCTCAAACAATGGTAGCATCATGTTGAGATATGTACAACCAAAGCCATGCAATGTGATATGCCAAGCTTAGGCTCGAACTTTGAATCATCAAATTTAAAGCACTCCTACCCCTCTCACTGCCGGGGAATGTGAGACGACAGCCAAACCCGCAACAATCTAGAGTGATTCGATACCAAAGGTGTGCTCGAAAGTACTCGGCTCATCCTCTCGTAGTGAGCTCAATGCTCAGACTCACCTGGCTGACTAATGTCATAATAACTCTCTCAGACAACAAGCGCAAATCACCCACGCAAAGCACACGGGCGGCGTAATTTGTCATAATGAAACCCAGTGAAAAAGTGATTGCAGCAAAGGTGATACCCCAGGTCAGCATCCGGGAGGGTATGATTGATATACCGGGATAGGTCCAAGAGAAGAGTCTACTAGATAAATAGAGAGCTGAGAGGCGGTGTACATGACCTCCGGAGACGGAGAAATATTTATTGACATAACATTGACGATGCAAAAGTCTTGCTCTGGACTATGGACTGCCCAGCAGCTTCCGCTCAATTCAATTTGATATTAGAGTATGGAGCATGTCGAAAAGGCAGCATATTGGAGAAGGCTCCAAAGCATAGTACGGGGATGGAAGCAATAGCGGACGCGAGCCAGCCGGAGCGTGTGTCCGGTAAAATCTATCAACAACAGAGTATATAGATAAAGCAATCTAACATTCCAGCAGTGAGTTCTACGCAACAGTGTACAAATACCCGCAAGAGCAAATACATACTAGTATCCTTAAAGTTTAAATAGCAAGCAGAGTGAGTGTAGAGAGAGAGTAACAAAAAAAAAGAACAATCACCTAAACCTTCACTAGTCCATAGCCATGGTTATCACTGCATACTAGCATCACCACCAAATACATCCGTCACGGCCAACTCGAAACACCAACTAGATCTGTTATAGCTGCTCTGCATCATTGAAAAAATAAGCCATTCGGGTTATATGGAAAATTTCTGTCATATCCTAGCACCGTATCAACCACAAACCCTGCGACAGTACTGATGCAGGGCAACGTGTTTTTATCAACACAAACAAAGGCCAAAAGGACGCGTGTACTGCGGTGCGGAAGCAGAGGGCGTATCATTAGAAAATATCAAATTTTAGATACAGTTGCAAGGCCGTTCGTTTTTAAACATACAAGCTTCTGGTACAAAAAGGCTACTTACGAAAGATGTAAATTTGGCCAGTAGTTAAATGTTGGTCACGTGCTTTTGTACTCCGGCCGAGTAAAACGATACTGAGTGGTGTTATAAGCGAGTCTGTGCTCGAAATCCAGCCGCTTCTTTTAGCCTCCGGCAAGCCGAGAAATCTGGGAACGAGATTAAAGCGAATCGCGAATCGCGACAGCCTCGCTACTGTTAATTCCTAACCTTTTTACTGAAACTCGCTTCACCCTCACTCTAGGTTTAGGACCAACCCCGCCGTCAACCGGCAATATATTCGCTAGTGTAGCCATGCCGTATGATAGGCTACCATCGTGTACCAATTCTGGTCTGCTTTGTTTCCGTCTGTATTTGTATAATCTTTCAATTAGCCCTACACTATATAGTTCTTAAGTTAGGATTCTCTGGTAAGCCGCAGACGTTGGTGAACTACTCTGTTTCTACATGAAGTCGGGTTTTGGTCCAGACTTAGGACAGTTCGCAGATTGCACGCAACCAATCATAGCTGATGTGATATAGTTGTACACCTACGCAATTCCTCGGATTCGCTAGCCTAATATTCGCTAGCCGCTTTATAGATTCTGTGAATCTGAACTTTAGAGTCTATAGGATGCTCCCTAATTAGATAGTGCATACAGCCGCTCAACTACCCGTGGGTCATGTCAGTTTGGTACTTCGGAATGTATGCAACCCACCTGCCGGCATAAGCATTAATGCATGCATATCTGTGCCGGTACTAGCAGGGAGTGCTTATCACTTGCTTATCACAGAACTATTATATACTAGATGGATTGATCAACGTATAGCTGTCAAAATGTCTACAGCCTGTGCAACCAGCACGCACTACCTTGCATCGTGGAGAACCTTTTCTCCTCGTTTGTTACGATCTAGTTTTAGGGTGCGTTAACGTGTTCGCCAATCAGACGCGCTTATATTACATATCGACTTAACGTCTTACAAAACCGACCATTTCCCTAGTGGAATACTGCAGCACATCCGCCTTAAGATAGCGTGCGTTGAGGATTTTATTCTATAAATGCATTGATAGAATCAATACTCTAGATCCCCTATAGCTCTCAATAGAAAAATGTTCGCAACGCTGACCATGAGTACAAGTTCCGAGGGTTAAACGTGCAAAGGCCGATACCCAATTTTATGGCGTTCTTGATAATTCCTAGTTATATATGTTCCGTACGGTTGACGACCCAGGACTGGTTACAGCCTAGAGGCCTCCGGACCGCAAACCAGTGCCCGTTTGCGTTTGGGAAGCCCGGCTGCAGCCCTCCTCTGTTTTTCCCACCTCAAGCTCACTTAGTAATTATTTGTCTACCGATATATGTACATACTCATACTTTAGATAGAGGGCAACTCCATTTCCATAAGTAAAACTAGAAACCATTTACCAACTCAACCACCCACAAACGATAAGTTTGTATAAACGTAAATAAAACGAGTGATACGCGATGCTACGATGATTGAAGAGCGAGCTCGATATCTATATACTTCCCTGTGCTATATATTGATGAGAATCAAGCTTCTAGAACACCTAACTGAGGCCGGTTTTAATTTCCTAAGTCATAGCACGACTCTGGGGAAGGGGGTGGGGTGGAGGGTGATTTTATGTAGCAAGAATCAGCGGTCGTGGATGGGAGCTGGTTTGCAACGCTCTCCGGTTTGTGGACTGGGCTGTAAATGTTGCGAACCGCCTCTACGGTTCGCGAATCGTTAGGGCCGCTGATGGTACGGAACATATATAGTAATTTGCCAGAAAGTGGGTGTCCAAGTTCTAGGTATTTTTTCTCCTGGGAGAAATCTCGTTATATATTTCCCTAGATCGACTACAAAAGGTAGCATCCCATCAACGCTGTGGTGCACGGTAGGGGAGAAAAATAAGTTACATAACGTAGCTAAGATTTACCATGCTCAAAACTTAATTTTATGTATCACCCCTGTTGCGTGTTATACATCGATAACCAAAAAAGAAGGTGGTAATGTCCTAAAAGGCACTTTGTGAGGTTGCTTTGAAAATTGAGGGGAATCATGTAGCGGTTTGTCTCGTGCCCAGCCTCTAGTGGTGTTGCTACTCGTACCTCGTTGTTATCCACAGGAGCGAGTCTGCGAGTGAAAGCAACGGGAGCCTGGGGACGAGACAAGTAGCTTGTAATTGTATCTAAAATCTTTAAACGTCACCCTGCGGGTGCAACGGGGAAGGGTAGAAGGAGGCGAGCTCCCGCACCTAGCCGGTCATCCGGAGGTGGGGGGGAATCGAGCACTGCCATACTGTAGATAGAATGAATGCCGTATGATTAAAACAAAACAAAAAACCCTGCGGGTGCGCATGTAGGGGGAATGCCAAACAACGGTCTGTACGATTTGACTGAAAGTGAGGCAAAATTTTAATTGCTGAAAGTCGTGCCTTCTCATACCTCCAGGTCTAAATATTACCCCTTCCTTACGGCTCTATAATAAGTAGGTAGCGCACGGGACACAATAATCCAATCAAGCTAGCATACACCAAAACTACAAAATTCGAGGAAACCAATCCGTAGATAGAAAAATGTGTTACTTTGATACGAAGATAATTGGTTGTATTCAGTAAGAGAGCTCGTCTTGGTTCCTGTGTATTTATCCGTGTGAGAAGCTATGACCTTCTGTAGCAGTCGCGCAGAGTAGGTCAGGCTATCTACATGCACATATGCAACAAAATGTCTAAAGTGCAATTCTATCCATTCAAAACATCAGTACAGATCAGATTCCTATAGATCACTCCCGCCAAGTCTAAATTAGTAGGATTATTATAATTGTATAGCATTCGCCGCTTGCAGCCATGAGTCCATGACTAACATGCTTTCCTGAATTAGTCTATCATCCGGTTTATCGCCGGGGCTAGCGCCAGCGATAAAAGCCTAATTGCAGGTTATTCCTGAGTTTCCCCGCCGCCACCAATTGCAACCCGGAGATTTGTGACCTCTCTACTTGCTACCGCTGCGCTACCGAGGGTTCTAGGCCACTTATTCCGGCCCCACTCCGAAATAGTAAGGGGTGACAGGTAGATCTCTGCCGGAAATCTGTCTGCCTGCCACTATAGCTAGCGCCGGGTAGGTGCTTGCCACGTGTGGGCCCGTGCCCTGAGCCGCACCTTATTCGTACCCCTTACAAGTAACCTTCTCTTCCGATCCAACATCTTATCCACTGTACCCATAACCGCTTTCAATAAGCTACCCCCGATCAGTTCCTTGCCTCCATCCATCTGCCTCCCGCATACAGTATCGACCATATCACTGACACCGTGCTTCCCAACAGTACTACTATCCAGCCCCCTACATGTGCATCCGTCCTATCCTGTCTCAACTCTTATAGCCCTGAACCCATTCCACATATAAATGCCGATCTTCCCGTAGAAACCTCTTCTCTCCGTATGGCTATTCTGACGGTCACCCGTTTTGCAAAAAAAACACCTTTAAGCGGTTTTGTAACCAATTATCACGCTCAGAACCCCGCACGGACTTTGGTGCTCGGTAGAATAACTCCCAGAGGACGGCGTATCTGAGGTAACCCGCGTGCATCGTGCGTGTAGGGAAACGGTACTATGCGCAAGTCAACTAGGAAGCTTCTACGATATGAAAGCACATACGCATGTAGGGTTGAATTAGGAAGATTAGGGGGCAACTGATCAGTGACAAAGAAAAAATAGGGAATAACGGCCACATATTTCATTGTGGGTGTGAATGTTGCAATAAGAGGGTCACTTATACGTTTTATCCTTTTAAGAGACCGTTTCTAGATAAACAGCGGTTTGTTAGATATACCTGTGTTTTTCAAGTGAACCTCCCTCATAGACTAAAAACTTTAAATTCAGAGCACTAGTGGTAATTAGTGCCTTGGGAGTACAGGAACCTGCAAAATCAGTCCCACGCTATGATAACGATTCTGTGTAAACGGGAACGATTGCAGTACCTCTGCTAAAGGTGGTACTACAAACCAGTTTATTTGAGGGTTATCCAGCTCCCTTTTTTTTTTCGAAAATCAACATCGAATAAATGAGCCGTTTATCAAGAAGTGAACCACCCCTAATAGGCAGGGGGTTAACTTCTAATATCAGTTGCCGTATTGCGATACCATTACTACGTACCTTTTGACCTTCTCGTCAACTTTTGGAGTTTTTATTTTCGGTTCTGAAAAGTTGTATAAATTATGTAGTTCGCCTCTTTAGTCAGTGAAACAAACCCGTTTACCGGTAATCGTTACTCAGCGCGTTACTGATAGCCGACTGAAGTGAATCTCCTTATTTTAATTGGAGCTTAGAATGGCAAGGAATTTTTGGGTGCAGAATCACGTGCGGATGTTCGCGAATGCAGGAGAAGGACGATCTCCCCTCACATGTGGGGCGTGGGGGCGTCTGGGGTTTGGGATTCGACACAAACAAAGTGGCTTATTAGTGGTTGCTAGAATCATTAATATTTTCCCGCCAGGGGGTCTTGTCTATCTAAAGTATAGCTTGCTGACCCGAACCTACGGCCCCAAATCACCGTATTGCCACATAAACAGAATCCGAATTGTTCGATTCCCCTGAATTAAGTATGCACTCTTTGCGTCATATCATCGTAACAGGGCTTCTGGTCATAATTAAGCGCAAAGACGGTCGTACCCCAGCTAGCTGCAGCTTTTGAATTTTTCAAATTGTGAGCTATTACAAATTTAAAGAGTAGGCAAAATACCCCAAATGGTGATTTTCTTAATTGACGCGCCATCAAATTGTAAGTTAAACTCCTAACAAGCGCATTTTGGTACTTAATGAATTGCTGCGCAGCTGTACGACTGTTTCAAGAACTCGATCAACCAACCTGCCACACAGCTTCTTGGCACCAGAGCAGCAACGGAAACAAAACACTTGTATAGTGGTTGAATCACAACTGAGATAGAACGATATACTCATTGGTCGATTTCGATTAACCCTAGAACAACCTAATATTTGTTAAAATCAGAGAGCGAAGGGTTTACTCCGGTTAGTTTAGAGTAGAAGTACACTAAACAGTTACACTCTTTTCAGGCGGCTACACTTTTTTTCTGAGGTGTTGCTAGCTCCGGTGGCAGCGGTGTGGTGGAATGCGGTTTCTCAGCTCAAACCCCTCTTCTGTGTGTTACTATCGCCGGCGGCGGACATGATGCAACGCACCACATTAAAAGAGTAGTTCCACATCCAACCGCACACATCCCCAATACTTGGTTTATATCACTTCGCCTCAGATTATTACCACCCACTCCTCTCCCTTGACGCATAACGAACGAACAATACACAATATGCCGGATCGCTCTCGTAGCCAGAGCTCGAGCAAGAATACGCCAGTCCAGTCTCAACCCACTGGAGATACGCATGCATCAGCACCCCGTCCGAGAACGCCACCGCTTCCTCACTCAACCCCGACAGCTGTCAACAACCATCATCAACCCCCAACTCCCCCAAGATGTATTCAAGTACACCCTCAGGCCTCTGTCCCTATTCCCAACATGCTACCATCTCAAGGTACGTTGCTCTCCTTCTTCCTAATCCTAAACAGTGTGGTCAACCGTCCCGTCCGACCGCCGGGGACGGTAGGGCCGTCCGAATTCTTGCCAGGACGGACGGGACGGCGCAAATCCGTCCGTCCCGTCCGAGCTTATAAATGACGGCGTGACGACCGACAACGGCCGGGGACGATAGAATCACCGTCCCCGGGAGACATCCACCGTCCCC
>Ga0307514_10000627_pt1 | contig 65034 bp, 74 predicted proteins | sample 16_EM_MG_FD_203088 | JGI IMG/M metagenome (GOLD analysis project Ga0307514, IMG submission 203088) | Populus trichocarpa ectomycorrhiza microbial communities from riparian zone in the Pacific Northwest, United States - 16_EM | ecosystem: Host-associated > Plants > Roots > Unclassified | place...
GAAGGAAAATATTTGGTTATAACCTGTTCCCTGACCATTCATGATCAAGTGATACAAACACATGCATTGATAGATTGCGGAGCAACAGGAATTGCATTTATGGATCAAGATTTTGCTCATCACCATAAGGTTCCACTAAAGGAACTTAAAGAAAGAAGGCAAGTGGAAGTTATCGATGGCTAAACCATCGAATCAGGAGATATTACCCACCTCGCGGAAGTGGGAATGAATATACAGGATCATAAGGAAAGGATCCCGATGTTTGTCACAAAGTTAGGACATTATCTCATTGTATTCGGAATTCCATGGTTGAGATTGCATGATGTCGCGGTTAGATTTGCTTCGAATACAGTCACGTTTGGCTCTCAATACTGTGTGGACCGTTGTCAGGATGTTCCTGTCACAGTTCAAGGGGTTACAGAGGAACCACCCGAACCAATATATGAGGAGAAGAAGCTATGGACTGCGGATATTCGGAAACCAAAACCTTTCCGAGGGAATATAGTCATGTTAAATGGGGCTTCGTTCTTTCGAACAGTCAAGAAAGGGAGGCTTAGTGTTTTTAAAGCCTCTTTGTATGACATCAATACGGCCATCGAAGCCAAGGATCTTAAGGAGAAACCATCGGAGGAAGTCATTCCAAAACAATATCATGAATTCCTCCCATTATTCAGTAAGGTGCTAGCCGATAGGCTACCGCCGCATCGACCTAATATTGACCATGAGGTCCGATTGAAGGAGGGTGAGACACCATCCTGGGGGCCCCTCTATAAGATGTCCAGAGAAGAATTGGTGGTTATGAAGGAATGGCTTGAGGATAATATGACAAAAGGGTTTATACGACAGTCATCCTCACCATATGCGGCACCATGTTTGTTCGCAAAGAAACCCGATGGTGGACTCCGGTTCTGTATTGACTACCGCGATATAAACAGTAAAACCGTTAAAAATAGGTACCCTTTACCCCTCATCCAAGAAACCCTAGACCTATTAGCAGGAGCACGAATCTACACTAAACTAGATGTGAGTGGGGCCTATAATCTGGTACGTGTGAAAGAGGGAGACGAGCATAAGTTAGCTTTCCGCACCAGGTATGGACTGTTCGAACCACTGGTAATGCAGTTTGGGACCACAAATGCACCAGCCAATTTCCAGGGTTATATCAACGATACTATCCAGGAAGCCCTGGATCGTTTTGCTTCCGCTTACTTATATGACGTCCTGATATATAGCAATTCAATTGAGGAACACGAGGAACACGTAAAGTGGATTATGGAACGGTTGCTAAAAGTGGGACTTTATTTGAAACCGGAAAAATGCGAATTCCATAAGGAAACCGTCAAATATTTGGAACTGATTATATCGACAAAGGGAGTCTCTATGGATCCAGATAAGGTGGACATGGTCCGGAATTGGTCACGAGAAAAGAAAACCGCGAACGGCCGATTGAATAACCTCTTTGAAGTCCAACAGTTCCTAGGATTTTGCAATTACTACCGAAGGTTCATTGAAGGATATTCAGATGTGGCGGAACCACTTACGAGATTAACAAAGAAAGATGTCCCTTTCGAATGGTTGGAAGATCAACAGAAGGCTTTCGAAGAAATGGTTCTCAAATTCACAACTGCACCCACCCTTCGACACTTCGATCATAGTAGGGAGGTTATAATCGAGGCCAATGTGTCAGATTACGTCTCTGCAGGGGTATTGTCGCAAAGGGATGATGAGGGAGTATTACATCCGGTAGCGTTCTTTTCGAAAAAGCATTCACCAGCGGAGTGCAATTATGATATCTACGATAAGGAGCTGATGGCGATTGTCAAGGCACTTGAAGAATGGAGACCCGAATGTGGAGGTGCGGAACATACCCTACAATTGATAACTGATCATAAGAATCTCGAATATTTCATGTCCACAAAACTCTTAAATAGACGTCAGGCTAGGTGGGCCCAATTTCTATGAAGGTTTGATTATGAGATTGTGTACCGACCTGGGAAATCCAATGCGAAAGCGGATGCGTTAACAAGAAGGCCTGGAGACCTACCTGAGGGGGGGGATGAAAGATTAAAAACGATGGAACAGGTGGTACTGAAACCAGAAAATCTTCCGGAACAATTACGAATCCTCGCAAATAACCCAAGGAAGGAGTGCTCAGTTCAGGAACAACTGGAAGAGGCCTCGAAGCAGGATGGTCTTACGGGAAGAATACTGGATGCGGTAAGACAGGGTACCTCAATGCGAGATATTACGGTAGAAGAATGTTCGGAAGAAGGAGGACAACTGTATTATCGAGGAAAGAGGTACGTCCCAGAGGACCCGGAATTGCAGTTACGCTTGATACAAGAACATCATGATACCCCGTTAGCAGGACATCCAGGAAGGAGTAAAACGTTCGACCTTCTGAGTCGACAGTATTATTGGAAAACGATGAGGCGACAGGTGGATCAATATGTACGGAATTGTGCGGAGTGCCAAAGGTCACGAAGAAGTAGACATGCCAGTTTCGGGGTGTTACGACCACTCCCGGTTCCGGAGAAACCGTGGGAAGATATATCAATGGACTTCGTAACAGAACTACCGGAATACGAAGGGTATGACGCTATTTGGGTAGTGGTGGATCGACTGTCGAAAATGAGGCACTTTGTACCGTGCCATACGACCATCAATGCCCGGGGATTGGCCGAGATATTTCTGAAAGAAGTGGTAAGACTACATGGGCTACCAAAGACAATTATATCCGATAGAGGGCCACAATTTGCTGCCGTATTCTGGAAAAGGATATGCGAACAGCTGGGTATCAATCGACGATTGTCAACAGCGTTTCACCCCCAGACTGATGGACAAACTGAGAGGATGAATGCAAGCATGGAACAGTACCTCCGGATATATACCAGCCACCAACAGGACGACTGGGTGCAGTGGTTACCCCTGGCAGAGTTCGCAGCAAATAATGCAACGTCAGAGGCTACGAAATGTTCCGCATTCTTCGCGGTCTCAGGAACAGATCCCTGGATGACCTTTCAAGAAGCGGTGAGTGAACCAATAGACTCCCGAATGGTCGATGCCGACTCTGTACAGGCGGCGATGCAACAGGTCCATGAACACCTCCGAGTAGAGGTGCGCCGGAGTCAGGATATCATGGAAGAAGGAGCCAAAATAAAACGACTACCGGCACCCCAGATTAATGAAGGAACAAAGGTATGGCTGGACGCTCGACATATCCGAACTACGAGGCCATCCCGGAAGTTGGATTGGAAACGGCTGGGACCCTATGTGGTGAAAAGGAAAGTGTCCCCATATGCTTATGAACTCGAGTTGCCCAGAGACATCCGGATTAATCCATTCCGTCATGTTTCGCTGCTGGATCCCGTTGCAGAAGACCCTTTACGAGGACAGAATGTTATGCCACCCCCTCCAGTGGAAGTAGATGGCGATCAGGAGTATCAGGTGGAACAGGTGGAAGATTCCCGTGTGTATCGGAACCAGTTACAATATCTAATCCGGTGGACGGGATATGATCAAATGACTTGGGAACCAGCTAGGGATGTTGACGGCCTTCAAGCGTTAGATGTTTTTCATAAGAGGTACCCTCAGAAACCTGGACCCTTGGGAATAGTCCTCGGAGGACCTCGGACCTAGTAGGGGGATACTGTCACGGCCCGAAGGAATTAGGATACGTGATGGGTTACATTCGTTAAGGTACGCGAGAAGATGTGCAGGAACCAGGGGAAGGAAGGTCACTCGTTAGAAGAGAGTGGGGACGAAGGTTCTAGAGGAACGTAAGAAACCGGTAATGGTGTGGAATTAATGTAGGATGATAAGGATGAGATGAGGACGTAGGAAGAAGTGTTGCAACGTCGGATGTTGTGGCGTCATTGTACTGATAAGAAGAGTTTTCAGGTGTGTAAGATCATGAGATGATTATTCGGTCGGTACATCGAAGCATGAGGGATGATTCGAGAGTAGCGCACGGAGTGTATATAAAGAGAGGTTGTTGGTGTTGGAGGATTTCCTTTTCTTCTCTCTTTACTCGTTCTCTTGTATAGCAATCAACAGTACGACTTTAGAAAACTCTTTGTCCTCTTGTTCCTGATCTTGTCCCTCGATACGCACTTCGAGTTCAGTCTAGCAACATCCATATCACCTGCATCCGACCTCGCCCGTTACACGGAAGCCCCACTCAGTGTCCCAGATTCGATCGCGCAATTGAGTGCACACGCGCATTGTTAGAATTCTATATGTATGCTCGATATAAATCTCACGATGATGCAACATTGAGCTACATGGAGGACGCCTTGCGTCGTTTTCACACCTTCAAAGATGTTTTCTCACTCGGGCGAGCCGGCAAAAAGGCAAAGGCCAAAGCCAATGCCCTGAAAACGGAACTCATGAAGAAGCGAAAGGTAGAGGAGGAAACAATTGCCGAAACTTGGACAGCGTCCAAGAAGCGGCGTGAAATGAACGCCTGGCAGGATTATATCAGCCACGAGATAGATGTTTGCAAGGAGTTGGATGCCGACTTCAACTTTCAGAAGATCCACTTGATGTCTCATTGGGTTGAACAGATTCGTTGATCCAGAGCCTTGCAACAGTATTCTGCCGAGAGACATGAACAAGCGCTTAAAACGAACCCCAAGGACGGATGGAACACCTCCAATCACAATCTCAACTACCTGCCGCAAGTAATCACGTTTCAGTGTTGCATTCTCTGCTTCGAAATCATAGAGCTCACTCTCCAAGCCTTCGCTCAACGTCGGGAGAACAGCCCAGCTGCATGCAAAGTCCTCCCTTCCGGTGCTGATCTGGCTGCCCCCCTGGGCTGCCAGTCATATGCGAAGCCTGAATTCATGCGGCCCCAAAACCGCCGTGATGCAAAGTATCCTGACGCTATGATCAATGACTTCAGAGCATTACTCGACAATACACAAGACGCAACACACCGCGTGGCAATATACAGCGGTATGTGGGAGTTTATCAAGCATAAGAGTCGTAAGAAGACGTATATATCGGATGAACAACTACACGCAATGGAGCTCTGTATTTACCATGTTATTCAGGTTCAAGTTGACCCTTTAGATGGTGAATGCATATCTCAGATGTGTCGATGCACAGGAAGCCAGAGCTGGCATGGAGGGGATCGACGGAATGACTGGTTATGGGTAAAGCAACACCCAGGGAGGTGTTATGGCGCGCTTAATGGGTGTCTCCCGTGGCAACTGCAATGACTATTCAAAATCAAACTCCCGAATGAGGATGGAGCTTTCGTTGAGTACTGGTTAGCCCTGGCACTCACCACAATCCCCGACAACTCGGGTAACTTGGATCCCGTCTCGAAATTTGTAGAAGTCAGAAAAGCACCGGCAGCAGTTGCTTTGCAAGTTTTCAGCATGGGAAATATTGTCGGCTGCGCGCACGTCATTCCAGAGATAGCTGCTAGTAGTAAGACAGGAGACGGACGGAACAAACAATGGATTGTCAATAGCCACATAGATCTGGCGACTTGGAATGATGTGTATAATTAGTAAAGAGAGAATTGCATTTTGCGCGCAGGTAGAAGGAACCCGAGGAGAGATTTTCGCAGCGTCACCCATCGCCTTGCAATCCCGTATAATTAGTAAAGAGAGAATTGCATTTTGCGCGGAGGTAGAAGGAACGCGAGAAGAGATTTTCGCAGCGTCACCCATCGCCTTGCAATCCTGTATAATTAGTAAAGAGAGAATTGCATTTTGTGCGCAGGTAGAAGAATCGCAAGGAGAGATTTTCGCAGTGTCACCCATCGCATTGCAATCCCGATGCTAGCGCGTACCCAATGAACCCATTCCGACGTATGTTCACAGTTGGCCACAACGCCAGAGTGATCGTTGAAAATAGGAGATCAACAGAATGAGAAGAAACTGTGAAACAGCGATCAGAGGGCGATATGGGACGCGACGCGTTGAATTGACACTGGGCATGGAGTAATCTGCCACTGTGATGTCTCTGACGGCTCTGACGGAGCCATTCCGCCCGGACGGAATTTTTTTTTGCTGATGTCCTTTGTACCCTTCCCTTTCCTGGTCCCTTTCTCACTGCCCTGAGTGTCCTCCTCACCCTCGCTGTCGTCATTGTCATTGCCATCGCCAGGACTACTCCTTCCACCACTCGACTCTTCGGGATCCACCCAGTTCTCATCATCATCATCCTCGTCGATTATCTCATCCCAATTCAGTTGTCTAACGGCCAGGAAGTCGCCTGGCTTGTACTGGCGGCAGCTTGGTGGCTCAATCTGTGCCCTGAGATGATCGCTACCGTACCAAGAGAAATGCTCGCGGGTGCGTTTAACCTTCCCCAAGCTGGTGGTCTGCGGATTGGAGCACTCAACTTGATCACTAAAGGCACGGGGGTTGTCCCATCTCCAATTGTTCATTTGGTCGCAGGTTTTGTCAAACATTTGCCCCATATGTGAGCACAAGGCAGGCCACCACTCCCGAAAAGGCCAACTCCTGCTCCTGCGGTGCAGCCACATTAGCTGGAACTGTGATAAGTGGTGAGTCGTGACTGGATCAAGAAAGATCATATCATAAAATAGGTCCCATGCCCTCTCGTCCTTAATGCCGCAAACATTGTATATCCGTATGAGTCCACGGATGTGTTCCGAGATGAATCCCTTTATACGGTCCCCATCCAATGAAAAGCGTCGATTTATAACCGATGTCGGCATCATTGCCCTAGTCATCCCCTTTCCTTTGCTGCTGCCCTTTGGTGCCATCGCTGTGAGTTGAAAATGAATCTACACCGGATGCGTTAGCATTATGATACAGTTGAATGTAGCGGAAGGAAGCCCAGAGGGAACATACAAAGTTGTGTAGATTATCGGGTGTGTTTTGGAACGAGAGGCATTGTTTTGTGCAAGTCACGTGTTGTCGAGAGAGTTCAGGATCCTGGCGGTGTATTTAATACAGGAGGAAAACAGAATGGAGGTGAAAGCGGGAAGATGGGATATATATACTCGAGTTCCTGTGATTTCTTGGTTCAACTTGTTTTGTTGGCTATTGAACACAACACGGCCCAGCCTTCATCTTGCAGAACCACCAGGCACCTCATAAATGAGGAGCCTCAAAACAATGTTTAGTACTCGCGGGGAAGACAGTATACGACGCCGGGCGTTGCTTTGGCATCTCGTACCACTTTTACCACTCAGACCTCGTGCATCTCGAAGTAAACTGAGTAGTTCTCAGGTTGTCCCAACTGTGCAACCATCCAACACGGCTACCAACGCCTAGCAGTGGAAAAAGCACACGCATCTGATGTCATAGGATAGACAATACATCATTGTTCCATTTGCAATGCTTTTAGCTCTGTCAAAGGGGGATTTCCACCGGGAAGCTGAAGATATACACAATCGATGGTTCGAAGTATTGTGCCGAGAACGAGTGCAATACGATGATAATCGTGCCAAGATGGCATAAACACCCTTCAAGCGGTGCAAATAGACCTTCAGACGTTGCTGTAACAGTGAATATCAATGCTCAGTTTAATCTGAGTTTAATCTGATGGCAGTTAACCCCATAATTGAATGTTTTTGAAGGGATCTCGTCCCCGAGTATTGTCAGGGTTTAGAGTCTAGCGTGGTCTTCACTGCACCTCCCTTTTTTGTCGAATCCCTCCATGGTCGCTCAAATAGGAGTCTACCTCGCCTGCCGTTGCATATGCATGCAGAGGACATTATTCCTACCTTCTTAACATCGAACATCTATATCGGACTATGCCTTCCCAAAGCCCTCACCCTGACACGACTCCAGTCGTACGAAATGTTCAAAGTCTTGCTAATCGTCAGAATCAACAAAAGCGTGGGCCTTTGGGGAATTCTCAACTTCCACCTGCTAAGAGATGCGTTTCCGTGCCGGCTGGCGAGAGGGATACGTCTCCAGGAGGGAGTTCCGTACCCTCTACAATCCAAAGTCAGAACTCCACCCCCTCATCTTCGCTGAACAATTCTTGTGTTGCAGATATCACTCAACGCATGGCTTCCACCCCGTCCGCTACACTGCGACGGTCAATAAATACTCCAACCGCCACACCGGTTACAAGCAGTCGTAACACACCAGCACCCAGAGGAACCTTACAGACAGACATCAGCAAAAAATGATTGCGTCTGGGCGGAATGGCTCCGTCAGAGTGGACGTGCTCCATCAGAGCCGTCAGAGGCATCCTGGTGGCGGCTAACTCCGCGCCCGGCGTCAATACCACGCGTCGCGTTGCATATCGCCCTCCCATCGCAGTTTCACCATTTCTTCTCGCTCTGTCAGTCTGCTATTATAAACGAACACTCTAGCGTTGAAGGCCAACTGTGACCATACCTAGGATTGGGTTCATTGGGCACGTACTTGCATCAGGATTGCAATGCGATGGGTGACGCTGCGAAAACCTCTCCTCGCGTTCCTTCTACCTGTGCGCAACATGCAATTCTCTCTTTACTTATTATACACATCATTCCAAGTCGCCAGATCTATGTGGCTGTTGACAATCCATCGCTCGTTCCGTCTGTCTCCTGTCTTACTACTAGTAGCTATCTCTGGAATTACGTGCGTGCAGCCGACGATATTTCCCACGCTGAAAATTTGCAAAGCAACTGCTGCCAGTGCTTTTCTCACATGTACAAATTTCAAGACGGCATCCAAGTTACCCGAGTTTTCAGGTATTGTGGTGAGTGCCAGGGATAACCAGTACCCAACAAAAGCTCCATCCTCGTTCACGAGCTTGATTTTGAATAGTCGTTGCAGTTGCCACCGGAGACGACTATTCAGCGCACCATACCATCTCCCTGGGTGTTTCTTTACCCACACCCGGTCGTTCCGTCGGTCCCCTCCGCGCCAGCTCTGGCTTCCTGTGCATCGACAAATCTGAGATATGCGTTCACCTTCTAAACCCTCAACTGGAACCTTAATACCATGGTAAATACAGAGCTCCATTGTGTGCAGTTGTTCATCCGATATATACGTCTTGTTACGACTCTTATGCTTGAGAAACTCCCGTGTGCCTTTGTATATTGTCAAGCGGTGTGTTGCGTCTTGTGTATTGTCGAGTAATGCTCTGAAGTCTTTGATCATAGTGTCAGGATGCTTTCCATCATGGCGGTTTTGGGGTCCCATGAATTCCGGCTTCGCATATGGCTTAGAGCTCAGGGGGGCAGCCAGATCAGCACCGGAAGGGAGGACTTTACAGGTGGCAGCGCTGTTCTCTCGACGCTGAGCGAGCGCTTGGAGATTGAGCTCTCTGATTTCGAAGCAGAGAATGGAACGCTGAAAGGTGAATACTTGCAGCAGGTAGTTGAGATTGTGATTGCAGGCGTTCCAACCGTCCTTGAGATTCGTTTTATGTGCTTGTTCATTTCTCTCGGCAGAATACTGTTGCAAGGCTCCGTATCAACGAATCTGTTCGACCCAGTCAGACATCAAGTGGATCTTCGGAAAGTTGAAGTCGGCATCTGACTCCTTGAAAACATCTATCTCGTGGCTGATATAATCCCGCCAGGCGTTCATTTCACGCCGCTTCTTGGACGGCGTCCAAGTTTCAGCATTTGTTTCCTTGTCTACCTTTCACTTCTTCATGAGCTCCGTTCTCAGGGCATTGGGTTTGGCCTTCGCCTGTTTGCCAGCTCGCCCGAGTAAGAAAACATCAGTGAAGGTGTGAAAACGACACAAGGCGTCTTCCATGTAGCTCAATGTTGCATCATCGTGAGATTTATATCGAGCATACATATAGAATTCTAACAATGCGCGTGTGCACTCAATTGCGTGATTGAATATGGGACGCTGAGCGGGGCTTCCACCTTGTAGAGACTGGGTCACAACTCCAAGCATGTACCGGCTCATTTCCTTCATCTCCTTCCCATTCCATTGAGAAACTTCCTCATATGACTTAGTTTTTGGTGTGAGGTCGTGGTAGGCAGGCACAGATAACCATATTGCATTGTACATGTCGAGCCGTTCATGCGTCTTCATGAAGTGGAAAATCCAATTCTGCAGGTGATCAAGCATGCCGATCTGCATTGTATGGAGGAGGTCGGGCTTCGGGAGGTCACTCACGATACAGGGAATATGTCGAAACACGTTGAATCCTCGGTGAGCATGGCGCGACGAGAGTTCGGCATTGGCTGCCTTGGTGTTGGCATCGCTGAACGTTCGATATAGGTTGTGATCCCGCTGGGGGTTTTACTTGTCAGGAGGCACATAATCTCCAAGTTCGTTCTTTGGACACTCGCACCAAAAACAGACATGTCGCTCGAGATGATATAGGTCGCTATACTCAGGGCAATCTGCATGCCATGCTGCTAAAACCGGTTTGCAATGCCTAAAGTTGCCATCTGCTCAGAGAACGTTGTAATACCCGCTCTCGGCGCTGGGATTTTGTTTAAAGGTGAGTGGGTGCAGTACCCGCCGGAGTACTTCGTTCAGCACCTCTCGGTTTGTTTGCCGCTGCTCATCCAGCCGCTTCACAGGAATATTGCCGTTCTTGATCGGAATCGGCAGGAGAGCCACTATTATAACGCTGTGCATTGAGGGAATCTGGCGGAGCTTCGAAGATAGATTGCCAATTGTCATATATATAGGCCACTCTTTCTTGTCGCCAGCAAAATTCGAGAGATGTGTTCCGTCGGACATGAAGATCAAGGGAAGCAGTGTATCTCCCACTCTGAGCGTTGACTTAACGTCGGTTAGCACGTCATCATACTCGGGTATCTCTCCTTACCTGTGTCTCCAACCACCAGTCCGCAGTGTGCATTTCGGTATACAGGCGTTTCGGTGGCGTATCGCTGTTGAAGCAAAGCTGAGGGGCGTAAATAAGATTCTCGGCGTAGGCTGGCTGCCGCATCAACCATCTCATGCTTTTGATGATGTCTCGACTCCAGTATTTGATAGGGCGTTGGTGATTGTCATTCCATTTGATATCCTCGAGAGTGTGTAGTTCCCACTCCCCGAGACCCAGATCATCTGGCATGCTAGCCACGAGCTTCTGGACGCCATTTCCGTATTTTAAGCTTGCGAAACGCAGAGTAGTGTTTTCTTCCTTCAGCACGTTGTCATAGTACGTCTTCACACCCTTCTTCTTGATCCCACACTGGATATATTTGTACTCTTCACACGTCGCAAATGGGTAGTAGGGATTGTTTTGTAGGTTGGTCTCAAGGAATCCCTGAGCGTCGCGTTCCCATGGCTCAGCAATGTAATCGCTCAGCGGAGCACCGGCGCCGGGGTATGTTTCCGTCTGCGGCAGAGGAGGTGGCGGTGGTTGAGACTCCGAGTCTGCGATGATTTCAAGGTGTTCAAGGTAGGGAAACGCATCCAAGTCTTCGACTGAATCTTTGTTAGCGTTGAATTCACAACGCTGAGCGGGTTCAACGCTTCGGGGCACGCTGCGAACAATCAGATTCTTCTGGCGTGCAACTTGAAGGTGTTCAGGATGGTGTAATTTGATAAGTTTAAGTCGCCAGCTGTTTGAGGTGAACTTCTTTCGGCATGAAAATTCGGGGCAACGGAAAGGGGTCTTCTCTGGCATTGTCGACGCCACGCGAGGAGTGGAGTATTCACTGTAGAAAGGGACGAAAGTTGGTGCTGGGCCTGAGCAGTCTGGTGTGGGAATAAGCTCACGATACTTGAGAGATTTATTTATCCTCAACACCATCACAAGGAGGTTCCTTACACGCCAGGAGTGGCAAAAACACTGCCTGCGCGATGTCCCATAATACTATGAATAAATACAATATAAAATCTGAGCAATCCAACAACCTCGGGACACGTGTAATAATGAACGCCTGAGATAAATAGATTAGAACAAAGGAAATGAACAAGCCCACAACCCTAACCCAAACGAACAAAACACCTCCACGCGTGCCTTAATCAGTGCCTGAGATGAACAGATTACAGCAAAGGAAACTCACAAGACAACAACCCGAACGCACACCGCCTCTGCAACGCGACGACCGGTTCACACCTCGCCTTCCGAGCCATCCAGGCGCGCCACAGCGGGAGGGACATCAGGGAGAGGGACATCGGGGAGAGGGACATCCGGGAGAGGGACATCTGGGAGAGGGACATCTGGGAGAGGGACATCGGGGAGACTGTTGCCACCTGCCGATTCGCCGAGTAGCTGCTGCTCCACATCGACATCCGAGATGTTTCCGGCATCCTCAGCTTCTCGCAGAGTTGGCGCCGCTGGGTGATGTTTTTGCGGCGTCACAAACCCCAAAAACTCCAGCCCACTGAGGGTATGAGTCTCCGGAGTTCGTGGTCATGGGCGAGGCTCCGGGGTTTGTGGCCATGCGGCAGGCGCCGGAGGTTGTGGCCGTGGGGTATGCTCGCGCATCTCCTGGCCTTGCTCAGGTAGCAGGGTTGGCTGATCATCTACCATGGTATCAACATCGTCAGCCGATGTATTTACCATCTCTCCCTGGCCAATCGTCCGAGGTTCTTTGCCATTATCCTCATCCTCATCCTCATCCTCCTCCTCATCCTCATCCACCTCCTCTTCCTCCTTCTCATCTTCCTCCTCTTCATTTTCCTCATCTTCACAGTCCCTTTCCATATCCACATCGCCGTCTAAATCAACGCTGTCCGGTGCGTCCACATTATCCTCCATCCGCATATCCACATCAGAATCACGTTCTGAGTCATATTCGCCATTCGACTCGGTAGAGTCGGTATCATCATCTGAGGAAATTGACACAGCGGGCGATGCTTCCGGCTCTAAATATACCCGCTCTAGTTAGCCCTCCTTGTCCAAGTCTGCCTCCGACATTTCCTTCTGCAACTGCAAAGCAACGGCACGAGAGATATCATCTCCCCCTGGGGTTTGTTTCACAATACCTTTCCCTTTACGATTTCCTTTCCCCTTCCCCTTCCCTTTCCCCTTCCCGTCCTCAGTCGCCTTCCTTTTCCCCTTCCCATCCTTTGTTCCCTTCCCTTTCCCGGTCCCTTTCTCACCGCCCTGCGTGTCCTCCTCACTCTCGCCATCGTCATTGTGATTGCAATCGCCAGGACGGCTCCGTCCACCGCTCGGCGCTCCGGGATCCGCCCAGTCCTCATCATCATCATCCTCGTCGATTATCTCATCCCAATTCAGTGGTGTAACGGCCAGGAAGTCGCCTGGTTCGTACTGCCGGCAGCTGGGTGGCTCAATCTTTGCCCTGAGATCATCACTACCATACCAAGAGAAACGCTCACCGGTGCGTTTAACCTTCCCCAAGCTGGTTGTCTGTGGATTGGAGCGATCGACTTGATCCCCGATGGCACGGGGGTTGTCCCACCTCCAATAGTTCATTTGGTCGCGGGTTTTGTCAAACATTTGCCCCATATATGAGCGGAAGGCAGCCCGCCAGTCCCGAAAAGGCGAACTCGTGCTCCTGCGGTGCGGCAACATCAGCTGGAATTGTGAAAAGTGGCGAGTCGTGACTGGATCAAGAAAGATTATATCATAAAACAGGTCCCATGCCCTCTCGTCCTTAACGCCGCAAACATTGTATATCCGTATGAGTCCACGGATGTGTTCCGAGATGAATCCCTTTATACGGTCCCGATCCAACGACAAGCGTCGATTTATAACCGATGTCGGCATCTTTGCCCTAGCCTTCCCCTTTCCTTTGCTGCTGCCCTTTGGTGCCATCGCTGGGAGTTGAAAATGAATCTACATCCAAAACGTTAGCATTATGATAAAGTTGCATGTAGCCGAAGGAAGCCCAGAGGGAAAGTACAAAGTTGTGTAGGTTATCGGGTGTATTTTGGAACGAAATGCGTTGGTTTGTGCAAGTCACATGATGTCGAGATCAGGATGCTGTCGGTGTGTATAATACGGGAGGAAAAGAGAAAGGAGGTGTTGGCAGGAAGAAGGGATATATATACTCGAGTTCCGGCGATTTCTTTGTTCAACTTGTGAGTTTTGTTGGTTAAGGAACACAAAACGGCCCAGCCTTCATCTTGCAGAACCACCAGGCACCTCATGAACGACAAGCCTCGAGACGAGATTGAGTACTCGCGGAGAGTACAGTTTACGACACCGGGCGTTGTGTTTGCATCAAACATCATTTTTACCGCTTAGACCTTGTGCATCTCGGAGGAAACTGAGTAGTTCTCAGGTTGTCCCAACTGTGCAACCATCCAACACGGCTACCAACGCCTAGCAGTGGAAAAAGCACACGCAACTGATGTCATAGGATAGAGAATACCTCATGGTTTGCTCTGCGATGCTTTTAGCTCTACCAAAGGGGGATTTCCACCGGGAAGCTGAAGATATACAGAATCGATGGTTCGAAGTATTGTGCCAAGAACGAGTGCAATACGATGATAATCGCGCCAAGAAGGCATAAACACCCTTCAAGTGGTGCAAATAGACCTTCAGACGTTGCTGTAACAGTGAATATCAATGCTGAGTTTAATCTGAGTTTAATCTAATGGCAGTTAACCCCAGAATTGAATGCTTTTGAAGGGATCTCGTCCCCGAGTATTGTCACGGTTTAGAGTCTAGCGCGGTCTACACTGCGCCTCGCTTTTTTGTCGAATCCCTCCAGGGTCGCTCAAATAGGAGTCTCCCTTGCCTGCCGTTGCATATGCATGCAGAGGAAATTATTTCTAGATTCTTAACATCGAACATCCATATCGGATGATGCCTTTCCAAAGCCCTCACCCTGTCACGTCTCCGGTCGTACGAAATGTTCGAAGTCTTGCTAATCGTCAGAATCAACACAAGCGTAGGCCTTTGGGGAATTCTCAACTTCCCCCTGCTAAGAGACGCGTTTCCGTACTGGCTGGCGAGATGGATTCCTCCCAAGGAGGGAGTTCCATAGCCTCTACAATCCAAGGTCAGAACTCCACCCCCTCATCTTCACTGAACAATTCTCGCGTTGCAGATATCACCCCGTCCGCTACACAGCGACGGTCAATAATTACTCCAACCGCCACGCTGGGTACAAGCAGTCGTAACACACCAGCACCCAGGGGAACCTCACAGACAGACTCAACGCGTCGCATTGTATCCAGCCCCGCATCCGGCATTGCTAGCACTCCCACTCCTCTCAGCGGTCTTGAAAACCTGCCTACCCCCATCCCTAATCCAGAAGCCCGCGCGATCATTACAAATCCACTGGGAACTGCCACTCCTCTCAGCGGTCTTGAAAACCTACCTACCCCCATCCCTAATCCAGATGCCCGCACAATCATTACAAATCCACTGCGAACACGAGCTACAAAAAGGAATCAGAGACAGAGGCAGTGGCAATTGCAAACGCATGCGGTGTCTACACCTCAACCAGTAGTCTCCGGCAGTCGCAGCATCCATCGATTTGGTCACTCCGACATGATGCGTCTTGTATTTGCAACGGGCAGACTCTTGGAGCTCTACATATGGAACAGCCGGCCGTTTATGAGTGCAAGCGACTTGGAGATGGTAAGTTATGCAAGGTGACGCGTTGCGAAAGCATTAGCTGAAGCCCCACACTGGCAGATAATAGAGACGTACTGGAACACCGCTATGCAGCAAAACAACATTTGGTCCATAGCATTTGAGGCACACACAAAGAAGATCTTGAAAGAGGTATGCTGAAGCAACCGCCCACGTTGGATATTACACGCTCAATCCGGTACCAGGTTCGCGCACAAGTCGATAAGGTTAAATCCCATTTTATTCAATCAGCAAAAGACAATATAGCAGAGCTATATGATCTCCACCACTTTGAATGCAACGCAGAGCGTTTGGAATTCATTGATTCCCTTCTGGCAGACAATAAGTATCTTTTTCCTGTAGCAGAGTGTGTGGAAGGTGGTGTACGCGGTCCAAATCCAACGCAGAGAGTGTCGAAAGCTGCTAACGAATGACCAGCATCCACTTTACTTCCCGGTGGAAGCAATCCCACAGTTTATCTACATCAAATTTTATCATCGGGCGAATAACCGTGGTAAGTATGCTGATGGATTTTCTAATTCCATGATTGACGACAAGGACGGTCATATACCCTCGCCACTGATCATGTTCACCTGCACCGCGTTGCGCCATACTCTCCTGGAGTGGCAAAAGAACAAATGCATTCATCCGAAAGCTTCCAAGTCAAAGCTGAAAGCGGACAGACCTGATCGCTCGAACTACTTCAATTACAAGAATGACGGTGGTAAGAACGCATCCTGCTGCGCTGCAACGGGTCGCAAGTTGTTAACCTCCCCTGGTGTTGCAGACACATATGCATTCTTGATGAATACCTGGAACAGACAACCGGAGAGCTATCAATAGAGGGTGTATAACAACACTCTTGCTACAGTCAAGCGTCAGATCCAACAGGCGGAGAACCCAACGCCTGCCGCGGTGATCAGTGTGGAAGCAGTGCGTGTTGACAATGCTATTCTTCTTGATTATTTGACCTCCGAAGTGGCGCTTGAGGAGCCTGAGATCGGAAGCACTGACCCAAACATCCCGATAGACCACAGTTGCACAGATGATGAACTTCATTTCGGGATGCCAGGGGGCAGCGGGGATTACGAAGATGAAGGTGATGAAAGCGACGAGCACGATACCATCACCACCGCCTGCTGGCGACGACAGCCCGTGACTGAACTCGAAAGGTTTGACCTGGGAACCAGTGATGTCGACTGGTATGAGGGCAAGGATGGCGACGATGCGTATGTGGATGAGGAGGAAGAAGCATCGCAAGCCGATGATGGATCAACACAGAATGTGGGGGACTGAGGGCAAAGTAGGATTGACCTGGGAACCAGTGATGTCGACGGGTATGAGTGCGATGATGGCGATGATGCGGATGCGGATGAGGAGGACGAAGCATCGCAAGCCAATGATTGATCAACGCTGAATGTGGAGGACTCAGGGCATAGTACTAGAGAGTGTGAAGATTAGACTGTATATTTCAGACCTGTAAAATACGATAATGCCGAAGCAAATGCAACGGCAAGCGATGTATCCAAAGCGAAGACTGTATTGCAATATGTGACAGAATCTCAAAGCTAAACATATATGGGGCGAGTGCGGCATGCGATATGTAGCAATAGGGGAGAGATAAAATGTGGCTATCGGCCGATGAAAGGCATAAACATCGCCAGGCATTGTGTAAATGGCTACAGCATAACTGCAGCCCATGCGAAGAGTGTAACACACGTGTCGTTCTGATGGTGCGTATACCAGGCACAAATTAATTGAGGTAAGTATGCAACGCGACGGGAAGCGTGTAATTCTCCGTCAGATGGTACGAGGTTCCGTCAGAGCCGTCAGAGCCGTCCGGAACACCCAGGTGTTTCAGACGGAAACTAGCATTGTTGCTGATGGACTCAACGCGTCGCGTTATATCCCGCCCTGCATCCGGCATTGCTAGCACTCCCACTCCTCTCAGCGGTCTTGAAAACCTGCCTACCCCCATCCCTAATCCAGAAGCCCGCGCGATCATTACAAATCCACTAAGAACGCAAGCTACAGAATGGAATCAGAGACAGAGGCAGTGGCAATTGCAACCACACGCGGTGTCTACACCTTGATCCATGGTCTCCGGCAGTCGCAGCATCCATCGATTTGGTCACTCAGACATCACGCGTCTTGTATTTGCAACGGGCAGACTCCTGGAGCTCTACATGTGGAACAGACGGCCATTTATGGGAGCAAGCGACTTGGAGACTGTATGTTATGCAACACGACGCGTTGCGAAAGCATCAGCTGAAGCCCCACACTGGCAGATAATACAGACATACTGGAACACCACTATGCAGCAAAACAACATTTGGTCCATAGCATTCGAGGCACGCACAAAGGAGATCTTGAAAGAGGTATGCTGAATCAACGGCCCACATTGGATATTACACGCTCAAACCGGTACCAGGTTCGAGCACAAGTCGATTAGGTTAAATCCCATTTTATTCAATCAGCAAGGGACAACATAGCAGAGCTTTATGATCTCCACCGGTTTGAATCCGCCGCAGAGCGTTTGGAATTCATTGATTCCCTTCTGGCAGACAATAAGTATCTTTTTCCTATCGCAGAGCGTGTGGAAGGTGGTGTACGCGGTCCAAATCCAACGCAGAGAGAGTCGAAAGCTGCTAACAAATGGCTAGTGTCCACTTTACTTCCTGGCGGAAGCAAGCCCGCAGTTTATCTACATCAAATTTTTTCATCGGGCGAATAACCGTGGTAAGTAAGCTGATGGATTTTACAATTCTATGATTGACGACAAGGACGGTCATATACCCTCGCCACTGATCATGTTCACCTGCACCACATTACGCCACGCTCTCCTGGAGTGGCAAAAGAACAAAGGTGTTCATACGAAAGCTTCCAAGTCAAAGCTGAAAGCGGACAGACCTGATCGCTCGAACTACTTCAACTGCAAGAATGACGGTGGTAAGATCGTATCCTGCTGCGCTGTAATGGGTCGCAAATCGTCAACCTCACCTGGCATTGCAGACACGTATACATTCTTGATGAATACCTGGAACACACTACCGGAGAGCTACCAGCAGAGGGTGTATAACAACACTCTTGCCATAGTCAAGCGTCAGATCCAACAGGCGGAGAACCCAACGCCTGCCGTGGTGATCAGTGTGGAAGCAGCGTGTGTTGACAATGCTATTCTTCTTGATTATTTGGCCTCTGAAGTGGCGATTGAGGAACCTGAGATCGGAAGCACTAACCCAAACGTCCCAATAGACAACAATTGCACGGATAACGAACTGCATTTCAGGATGCCAGGGGGCAGCGGGGATTTCGAAGATGAAGGTGACGAAAGTGATGCCATCCCCACCGCCAGCCGGCAACGAAGGGCTGCGACTGAACTCGAGAGGTTTGACCTGGGAACCAGTGATGTCGATGGATATGAGGGTGAGGATGGCGACGATGCCGATGAGGATGAAGATGCATTGCAAGCCGATGATGAATCAACGCAGAATGTGGAGGACTGAGGGCATATTACTAGAGAGTGTGAAGATTGGACAGTATATTTCAGACATGTAAAATACAATAATGGTGAAGCAAATGCAACGGCAAGCGATGTATCCAAAGCGAAGACTGTATTGGAATAAGTGACAAAATGTCAAAGCTAAACATAATTGAGAGTGCGGCATGTGGCTATCGGCCGAAGAAAGGCATAAACATCGCGACGCATTGTGTAAACGGCTACTGCATAACTGCAACCCCTTCAAAGAGTGTAACATACATGTCGTTCTGATTGTGCGTATACGTCACCACATTCCGGACGCAAAGTAAAGGAAGCCTGACGCCGGAGCGGCGAGCGTAATATACAATGTGACGCGTCGCAAGAATAAGAGGCATGGTATAATAGCTGCCGCAAGGGAGTTAGGCAATGCGACCCGTCGTGTCTGATTCTCCGTCAGCGGGTATGAGGTTCCGCCAGAGCCGTCAGAGCCGTCCGGAACACCCGGGTGTTTCAGACGGAGACTAGAGTTATTGCTGATGCATCTCCAAGCTCAATGACTATTGGCTGACGAAGTTTCTTTATTGCGTTGAATCTGGTGCGGTCATTGCACAGATGGTGAGATGCTCCGGAATCGATTACCCATGCAGCTGGAGCAGAGGCTGCGCTGAGAGCGGTCGCATTGTCGGCCAGTCAGATTACGATGCGATCTCCAGCTGTGGCAAGTGATACAGTGTCCTTGTTGATTTTGTTGCATCGATCCCAGGCACGTTTGAAGTGGATGCAGTCAGATTTGAAGTGTGCTGAGAGACCACAGTGGTAGCAAGTTCGTTTGTCGTTCCTGGAGGTGTGTGTATCGCCGGTGTTTATGACGTTTTCAGCGTCCTTTCTCTTTCTGTATGCTTTGGTGGTATCATTGTCCATTGTGCAGTGTGTGCATTTGTGCTTCTGGTGTCAGTTTCCTCGTCCACCTCCGCATCAGCCACCACGTCTGCCACGGCCACTGACATGATTTCCGCCTCAGGAGTACAGGGCCGCTCCGGTGAATGCATCTCTGATTTCCTTGGTTAGAGTCATTCGTTCGCCATATTCGCGGATCACATCCATACACTGCTGGGCCGTGGGAGCGGGGATGCGCTGTTCCAGGATTTGGATAGTCGTTTCATATGAATTAGATATGGTAGTGAAGTTATGTGTTTTCATGGTGTCATCAGTGGTATTTTCGGTGGTGCCGATTCGCTTCTTGTGGAAGGTAATTAATTTGGTAAAGTACTGGGTGACCGTTTCATCTGGTGATGGTCAAGAGGCGGTGAACTTCCGCAGGACTTGGGTGCGGCCATATTTCATTGAAGCATTGTCAAGTCGGTTCCTACTAAGTGCTTCCCACATTTCCACAGGGTCGTCAACATCGTCAATGAGTGGAAGGAGTTCGTCACAGCATCCAAGGTGTATTTGTGCTAGTGGTTTATTGGCTCGGTCATGCCAGCTGTCTTGTAGAGGGCGTAGGATGACACTGCTGCTGACAGGGAGGAGTTCGACACCGGTGACGATATTGTGGGCTTTCTTGGAGATGAGGACTCGGCGAATCTTTTGCTTCCAGACAGGGTAGTTTTCCTCGGTCAGCTTGGACACATTGCCATGATCGGTCTTGAATGTTTCGTTTGACATGATTTTAGAGTGGAGGAGGTTAGGAAGGTGATGATGTAGAGTGATGGATGGTGATGGTGTTGCGGCTGATGAGCAGGGATGGTTGTGAGTGGGTTAGGGGTTTTGAGGCTCTGAATCGTAACATATAAATAGAGTATTTGTAGTAAAGATTGTAGCGGGCACCGGGCTCATAACCTGTTGAAATAGTGATGCTAGAGAAGCTTAATTGTATTCTGTCTAAGAGGGCCATAAGGCCAGTATATATATGAACATACCAGTACGGCTGAATGCCATCAGCTTGTACCAGAGTCAACAGTCATCTCCGGCCATACGAGACATCACCATCTCCGGCCTTACGAGACATCACTGTCTCCGGCCATACAAGACATCTCAATCTCCGGCCGTACAAGACATCTCCGTCTCCGGCCATACAAGACATCTCCGTCTCCGACTGTACAAGTCATCTCCGCCTCCGGCTGTACAAGACATCTCCGTCTCCGGCTGAGACCTGTATATGCAATACGGAAGAGCTCTTACTCCAGACTCGTCCTCTGTTTGCGAGACAACGTTGGCGACGGAAGAGGGCAAGAATAAGTGATCTTTTACCAGGGTTGCTGTGATCCCTTACCGGCGCGGTTTTGTGGGCTACAACCTTAATGTTCTAGATGCTGGAAACGGGTAGTGATGCTAAGAAGACGAGCCGGCTCGAGACAACGGAAGACGAGACATCTCGAGATTACTTACTTCACCTCTCGGGACCTCTCCTAGACGAGAAAAGACGTTATGTATACTAACAACTGAATCTACTACCTCTAACCTGCTCAGGCTATGACTAAAGAGCAAATTCGGTATCACAAAACAATAAAATAATTGATTTATTTCGCTGTTCACTTCTCCATCTGTTTCCATTTGATTCTACTAGGCACAATGTAAGTCCTTGGACACCAGGTGGGACTGCTCGCGACCAAGCCTGCCAGCAGCAACAGCCATTCGACTCAAGATCAATATACTAAGTAACTTTGTATTTGAAGAGTTCGAACTCGCCGCAATTATTATTGAATTCCCTAAATGTTCTTACCTTGTTGGTATTCCGTTTGAGTAAATGTGTCGACTAGTGTCCGAGGACTTTGCGTCCAAGTAGAATTTGCCCTTATTCCTATCGCTATAGGTATAACCCCTTCGTCTTTGTATTTAATTTGATATATTATCGCTTTTACCGTTTACTCACCCCGTCGGTACCCTAACACTAGAAAGGTCCACGTGACTGATTCGCTCTCTCTCTTGACCCCCATCTCCACTTCTCCCAAGTTTTGTCCCTTGGCTTTCCCTGTTTACGTCTATCTTCACTTCTCCCAACTCCAACCCAGCGTCAACGTGTCACGGCTAGCCGCTGTCGACCATCACGACAAGCACTGTAAGAAATGGTTCAAGTCCTTGCTTCCGTTTGCTTCTACTTGCTTTCATCTCTTCCGTTTAGTTTCAACTGCTTTTGTTTATTTTTTTATCAGTTCAATCGAATCTTGCTGATTTTATTACAATAGGCTTCCATGGAGAACCACAGAAAGGATCGCAAAGAAAATCAGGGAGCTCAGCAGTTGGGTTCTGTAAAGATGGCTTCCCTGGGCATAGAGAATGCATGTTTTCTTTTCAGTACCCTTCCTGTCTTGATTTTGAGCTATTTGTGTTGTTGGCAGAGATGTTCGGTTATTGACTTTCGAAGACCGCCGATCCAGTCAATACACAGCGTTCAAGCTAATTACTGCAAGACCGTCTCTCATCGACCAAATCATGGACCCATATCCAGAGTGGATTGTTTTGGATAAAGCATTCAAGAGCTTACATACTACGATATCCTCAAGTTGGATATTGAGTTTACAGGATGTCCGCGACAGCGATGGCTATCAGGTGGTGGAGAGACGACTCGATCCTTGGGAAATAGTGAAAATTATGGAGCAGAAGTTTGACCTCTAGGCTGGTACTTGCTACCAGACGAGTGAAGAAAGTGAGCGGACGCTTGGCATTTTCGCGACCTACGGGCAACGTTCAAAAATCGATTTCTCAACACAACGCTGGTCAATTTAATTAAGAATGAAGATGCAAGTAGTATACACATATAAGAAGCTCTACTATCGTGTAGGACCACCATTTTTGCGAAGGAGGGTACAGACTCTTCTTGGCACGCCATCTATCCAATGGAGAGGTAAACTTCGTCCGTGTATATCTTGTTCCTCCACCACTCGACTGGCTTTGAAGCATACTGCCGAGCCAACCGCTTCTGTTTTAATCGATTGGCAGGTATCAACCAGGGTTTATGCCTGCATATACGTACTCTCCACTGCTGAGAACAAAGTGTATCCCCAACCAATCGAATGCTGCAATTCAGTCCAGAATCTGCCGTGATTTCACATAATGTTGCATGCGGGTTGCGCTTTACTAATACTTGTAGATGTCGCTTGTTACGGTCCAATAATTTTTTTGGGCATCCAGAGCATGGCTTGTTGATGACCGTGTTTTCTTTATTCCAATTGTTGAAAATGTGATGAATGGCAGTTTTGCCAACTCCAGTTTGCTGTTGGGTTTCGCAATAGGAATGGCCTTCAGACTTTAGCTGAATAACTCGGATGCGTTCTTCATGGGTTGACTCCCTTCTCCTGCCATCAGGACCGATGGGCATGACTGTGTGTGGGGAGCCTGAGAACGCGTCGGAGGTTGTCATCGTTCGCGATGTGAAACTAGCGCGGGTTCGCTCACTTTCTTCACTCGTCTGCTACTTGACAAGATACTGATGAATAGAATCGAAATCCTCGATTTCCGCCTGGGAAGTACTATCTCGTTCACTTCAGATGCCGGTACCAAACGCGAGCAACCCGGAGGTGTTTGACGTGGAGTTATACGCGATATGGATTGCTCTTAAAGAGACTGCCAAGCACACCCAGGGGGTGCAAAAGACGGTGATCTTCAGCGACTCCCAGGCAGCAGCTCGACGAACAGCACACCTCGAGATCGGGCCTGGGCAGCAATTGGCGCGCTGGATCAATAACGGAGCACGAGCTCTTCTGCTCGACCATGGCATCGAAACGGAGATTCGCTAGATCCCTGGGCATTCGTGAATCCCTGGGAACGAAGAAGCGGATCGACAAGTTAATGCAGCCCAGGAAGGTCGGGGATGCACAGTCCGTGAGCGAACATATATCTCGGCAGCGAACAGAGCCAGGAGTATATCCGAACAGCGAGCAGCTGCGAAAGCACAGTGGGAGAGCGAGCGGTGCAGCAAACACTATGTGTACAGGAGCGAGCCTGGTAAAGCGGGAAACCGGCGCCCAATCCCAATGAGAAGCAAAAAGTTACTCGCTACGAGATACTACCAGCTTAAGTGCGGGCATGCACCCACTGCAACGTATCTCAAGCGCTTCAACCAGCGAGATAGCGACCAGTGCTGGTGGTGCGGGAAGTCGGCCCAGACGAGGGAGCACCTCTTCCGCCACTGCAAGAAGTGGAAGAAGGAGCAGCGGGAACTGTGGAAAGCAGGAGATACAGCCACCTACAAGTATCCAAATTATTTTCGATGGAGAAGTGTAATCAGGCGGTAATCGACTTCCTGGCGGTCACGGAGGTTGGGAAGTTCCCACGCCGCTGAGCAGATCAGGGTGTACTTAGCATTCCTTCGTTTCTTTCTTTTGTTTTAGGTGCCGCTATTCATTTGCTTTCATTTCGTTTGTTAAAGGGGGAAGAAGGGTAGAAGGAGGGGAGCTCCCCTACCTAGCCGGTCATTCGGAAGGGTACTGCCATACTCTAGCTAGAGTGAATGCAGAATGTTTAAAATAAACAAAAAACGCGAGCAACGCTGGAGATGAGTAAAAGGAGCAGGTTGAAGTTTCTTCCGCCAACAGTTAGTCTCATTATTCTCTCAATTGACACTTCCTTGCTCTTGTTATTGATAATATGCTAACTTCAAGTAGAGAAGAAAAAGAAAAAGAAGAGTAAGAAGCCGAGGAGCCCAATTATCCCTCAAGATGCACTCCCGCCTCCAACTAGTCAAGAGCTTACGAAGTTCTTGAATGTGACGAAAGAACAACTCTCGATTAATTCCGTCTATAAGTACGTCAGCAATCACTCATTGTTGTCACGGTGGTGAAATACTAATAGTGTTCGCAGGAGGCGTAAGCCAAGATAGAGCCTCTTTTGAGGAACCAACCCAAGTTACTGCAGGCCAAATCAAGCTTCCGGATCTCATCTTAGCGACAAGTGTGACATTGTTAGTGCTCTCTTATTCATTTAGTCTACCTAAACCGTGAATCGTTCTAACTTAAAGTAGAAGATAATCGTCGACTGTGGTTCCTAACGCTCCGCTTTATGTCGTAATGAATGTCCACACCAGGTAATACGGCTATATAAAGTCAATCCATTAGCACGAGAGTGGGAGGGTAGCATGCTGGCTCCTAACAATAAGGCTTGAAAAGGTCGAAGATTTCCCCCGGATCTGGGCGTTTAGGCCTGTTGAAAATTGGGGTCACCACTATCATTCAAGATCACGAACAAAGTTTGCTAGACCTAGACGCAATCAGCTTCTGGGACTTAAAGGTGTCCTAGTCAAGGTCTTCTGAAGCTGTGATAGACTTAGGCCCGACGGTTGCCAGTGAACTATTTCCAAAGAAAAACACATATGATCGCCGGAGTGTATGTCAAATTAAGTGGTGAATTGTAGGAATCAAGACGTAATCAGAAAGCTCTTTCAGTAGGGACCTCACGACCGCTGTTTTGCCAATTTGTTACTGTCGTTGTGCTATCTAGCAAAACTGTACCGTGGGTCGGATTCTGGGGCTGTTTGGATGCCGTTACGACGGTTTCGACATCTAAGATTCAAGCAAGTTAGACTTTCAATACGAGTCTTGAACCCAGTGTAGTGAGGACCCCTAATTATGTTGGTGGAAAGATGAGTTGAAGAGGATTTGGATGGTCGTTCACAACCATAAAGCTAAAATGCCCCCGCCTGACGAGTGAACCTATCTCAACTTGGGGGGGAAAAAAGTCAATAGTAATAGCAACACCTCGTTTCGATCGAGGGACCTCCGGGTTATGAGCCCGGCGCGCTTCCGCTGCGCCATGTTGCTTGTTGAATGATGATACTAAAATTATTGCGTATATGAAAATACTAGCTGTAGTCATATAAGAACTGCTGAGGCGAGAAGGTAAAATGAACTACTTAATGATGGTCTATTTTTAAGACTCAGTGCAAGAACTGTCGTGTCTTATATCTGCTCGCGAATTAGCCGCACTTGCTGCTTACATATCGATCTAACTAGGATATTGCAACATGTCCATCCCTTGTTTCCCTCCTGTTCAAACTTGACGACTCCTGATTTCTAGGCAAGTAGTACACTATCGTTAATGTGAGAGGTGCAGAGAATATCTGACAACCATCTTGGGTTGGGAATGAGACTTCTGAGGCATGGTATAACACCGACTTTCTGAAATGTCCGGCAATCAAAGAGTATGCTTTGAATTCTCTTAAGGCCATGCCACCGGCGGAAGCGGACGCAAGGGATACCAAAATAACACACTCGATCGACAAGAGCTCAGCCGTCTACCGCTAGAGTTGCTTGTCCGAGTACTATGCTTTCTGCTACGTCAACTTCCGCGTTGCATCTCGCACAGTTGCAGCGTTGCCATTAACACAGGAGTTCTGGAAATCGAGATTTTCAATGGATGCTTCGTTGCTGTGAGTTTCATGATCCAGAGTTGGACAATATTAGGGTAAATTAGAAACAGATGCATAAAAACTTAGTCAAAAATGTCGACCCAATAGAGCCGGAACTTCAGGGACTGAGGAATAGGAAGGTGTGAAGGGCGCGCAATGGAGGTTTCCTAGCGAGTGTTGGGATTTAGAAGTCTTGGAAAGAGAGGAAAGAGAGTTTGTCGCGGGGTGGGTGGAATATTTCCAGGTGCGCAAATATTCGGAAGAATGTCAGAATTGATGGCACACTTACATTGATTATCTTGTACACAGATTCTCGTTCTACCTTATCAATCGTATGATGGTGGCTAATTCATTCCTAAGTAGCGAGGTTCAACTTGAACACTCAGTGGATGCCAATACGGGGCATACATATTCCCGAGACGTTTCTGTACACAATAACTGTCTCCATCGTTCTCTCTCCACCTTTGAAAAAACACTAGGGGTGATATATTTTGAATCTACTCATCCATCAATCGACTAGAATCGCATTAATTCATATAATTATGGTTCCCGAGACAACACCCTCTACCGCCAATAAAATTACGATTATCGAAGCCATCTGTTTCCTAGAATCTCCCATAAAAACGACTTCAAGTTCGAGATCTGCAACCAGTGCTCGCCCACCAAGCTCTCGCGAGACAGCATTCAAACCAGCGATGTAAGAACGATCTCTCCTCCACTCCGCTCTTCATTAACTCACGTCCATAGGACTTGGAGGTTTTGATATGGAATACTAGCTGTTGCATCAGCATTGAAAATGATAGAAAGGGTTTACGTGTGTTATCCATTTCTGCAGGATCTATACGTGTCCGACAATATCGAGAAGATCCCGCGGCTGAAGGATGAACATCATATCAGTATCTGTATCTTAAGAGTTTGTTTGAATATAAATGGAACCTGGATCAATGGACGGCCAGGAGGCGTATTTCATTGTTTGGGTAAAGCGGAAGCAAAAGTATGATCTCGTTTTCTCGGATATGCTGTTTCTGGGGGATAAGCAGAAGAGACTCCAAGGGACTTCAGAAATTGTTTGAAATTAAATATAACGGCAATTATGTAGGATGACCCCTAGGTTCGGTGGGATAGAAGAACTAAATAAAAGATCGGTTATAAGTTTTATCTATGGTAAAATGTAGTCCATCTGCTGTCATCCGAGTCCCCCTCCCTTTACCACTCTCACCGTTGCCTTCACAGCTTCCATTTTACCCCGGCTTCCCTCTTGTCCTCCCTTCCTTTGTGCCGAGTCCCCTACAATCGGGATGACCCTAAATGTGCATTTCACAGTAACCAGGTTCATCATGATGATGAAGGATCCTGAGATTGAAGTGGTGAGATTAATAGACTAGTGATGGAGAAAAGACTTCGCAGAGAATAGAGAAAGGAGCAGTAGTTATTGTAAGCGCAGTCTGCGGTGAGACGTACAAGTCGCTCCAGCGAAGGTCATCCTACAGACAAAAACTCGGACGAGGCCATCCTGCTAAATACCGTCCGGGACGAAATCATCCAACATAATTGCCGATAAATTTGTCTATAGAATATATGACTCTTACCATACAAATTCCAGTACTTCCTAGAAAGCTTTAGAGTAGTAAAATCTGAATGGAAAAGAGTCCGAATCAATATCCAATGCATCGAAATGTATCCTTATTGCTTAGGTCTCTCCAGGGAGTACCTTTTTCAATACCCTAATTGTGAAAGGTGTACAGAAAGTCTGGACCGAAATTGGCAATTATCTGGCCGCCGTTGGCCATTCCAACTACCGGGAAGAGCTGTCCTGAGTCTTTGAACAACAGCGCACCTAATTATCGATGTTGGAATGAGAATTTGCTTCATAGAAGTTGGCCGACGCGGGGAATTACCTTGCTTCTTTCCATTCTTTGTGAAGAATATCGAGTGGTTCATATTCAATCCACAACCGACAACATCCCCTTTGTAGTACGCTTCGTATGAGACTTGCCTGCGGCCTGAATAGAATATTCCTCCATCACTTCCATGATAACCCCACCACAGGTGTTCTCCAGACCCTGGCAGCCCGTTGAGGGGCGCCATGCCAGAGCTAAGTCCAAGTGCTACCATACTGCCATTATTATCAGCAACGGAGTGGAACCAGGGTTTGGGAAACAGGTACCTTTCAATTGCATCACTGATGATTGTAACCTCGAAGTACATTAATATTGATCTACAGAACGGGTGATCTGCCTGGACAACGTAGCATAGCGGTCGACCGTCTGCAGCAATAGAATTTGGTGATTCTACTGATATCAGCTAAGATTTTAGAGTAAGAGTAGCTAGACAGGGATACCGCATTTGGCAGCTGTAAAGCTATGACCTATACGTATAAGTTTACTTTTATGAACCTCGCTCCATTTGCTGGGACCCTCGGTGGGAAAAGGCACAGGGATGATGTCGAGGTAACTCTTGAATAACGCCTGGACGCCGGTATCGCGACTAACATATGCTGAAAGCAACGGTGTCCACCCGTGGATATCCTTTGACAGGACATTCGCACCAGCTACAAGAAGCACGCTAACTACATCTTTGTGGCCCTTCAAAGTTGCAACCTGCAGAGGTGTACCATAGTAGCTTGCTGGAAGCCAATTAAATTCGGTCCAACTTCCTTCTATTGCAGCACCATATTGTAGAAGGGCAATAGTGATATCCAGGAACCCGCATTCTGCAGCTAAAAACAGGGCTGTCTTTCCCTCATGTGTTGTGTTATCTACAGTGTTATCTATTGAAGAAGGTTTGCGGAGCAGTTGTAAGACCGTCGCCTCATTCCCACTCCTTGTCGCCAGGTGTAGTGCTGTCCACCCATCGTGGTCTTTCGCCTCGTGGTCTGCATTCCAGGCGAGAAGAAGTTCAACGGTTGTTTCTCTTCGGTTTCGAGCTGCCATGTGAAGGGCAGTCCCACCATGTTTTCCTTTCGAGTTGACGTTTGCACCATAGTATAGAAGCATGCGTACTACGGTTATGCGACCCCTTCCTGCCACAAGATGCAGTGCCGTCCGGGAATTTTCGTCCTTAGCCTCGATGTCTGCGCCATAACTTAGCAGTAGCTGGAGGATAGTCTCATGCCCTCGATCAGCAGCAAGGTGTATTGGGGTTCCGCCAGATATACTCGCGGCCTCAACATCTGCGTTATAGTCTAGCAGCAGTTTGACTGTATTGAAATGTCCATCTCGCGATGCTTCGTGTAGTGCTGTCCGTAGATTGTGGTCCGTAGCCTCGATATCCGCTCCATGATCGAGAAGAAGTCGGGATGCTCTGTAGTTTCCAGTTTTAGCTGCTCGGTGGAGTGGCGTCTGGCTGTCTTCGCCGCTCTTAATGTTGACGTTGATGTCATTCTGAAGGAACAAGTGTGTAATAGCATCCTTGTTTTTTTGGACCGCCATGTTAAACGCATTATCCGATCTTGCGCCCTTTTCCAGTAAGATGCTTACTATGCTCGTGGTGCCGCCAATAACGGCAGCTTCTAATGGACAGATATCGTCACGGCCTTGATTATCAGCAGCTACACCGCGGTCTAGGAGAACTCGTGTAATTGTATCTAGTCCATAAAGAGCAGCAGCTTGAAGCGCACCCTGAACTAACACTGGCCGAGGTCCTTTTGTACTTATACCAAGTTTTATAATTGCTGATACTGTATCTGGGTCGTCGGGTCCCAATAGATTAATGGATTCAAAGACCATTTGGGTCAATTGATAATCTCTGTCGTTCAAAGAATACAGCTCATCGGCATGCGTATCTGTTTGTGGCATGCTTCTGTCTTGGGCTTCTCTCGGGCCGGTGGATGGTGCTCGCTGCGGGGCCTTGGAACCCGAGACAGCAAGTCTCGCACGATTTTCGTCAGCAATAAGATGCTCTCGCCGCTCTCGTATTCGATTAAACTGTTCTAAGGTGTGGCTCGTCTTTTGGGGGTCCGCAGGTGGGCATTCTTCTTGCATTCGCAACGAATTTTGGAATTGTTCTTCGGCTTGATCTAGGTCGCCTAACTCCCAGTAAGTTAACCCTAAGTTCTCAGAGATATCAATGACTACAGCGCCATTGTCACTCCCTGCAATTTGAGAGGCGTGTAGAGAATCAAGAAGCTGAATATATAGTGTCTTGGCCTCGTGCGGCGACTTGTTCGTCCTGTAGAAGTGCGCGAAATGCTTAAGAATACAGTGCAACGGTTCTCGCCAACAGAATACTGGGTCTCCCCGCAAGATAGGTGCCAGATAGGCCAGAACGTGATCGATATGCCTTCTCAACCGCTGTGGTACTACGGCACCATTCTTCACATCTCCAATGTTCCGAGCTATTGCTAGCGCTGCAGTCATGGCATTTAGCTTTTGCTGATCACGACCTAAACGCTCGCGAGCCCAATGATGCACCAGTGGATGAATATCAAATTTCGGCAGGGTCTGTCGGAATGTGGCCTTCAATAAACAAAATCGCCTCAGAACATGCAGTGCTCTGTCACACCGCAGCGTGTCAGTCAGTATATCTCGAATCTTCCTTAGGTGTTTCTCTGGTTCTGAAGTTCCAGCCCGACAGGAAACGGTAGAAGCTGTGAGAGAAATAATATCTGTTCGAGATACGGAGAGGTCGAAAAACGATAGAAATGATAAAAGACTAGTCGCATCATTCTCGAGAGAGATTGCCTTGAAAGTTACTTCTAATGTGTTGAAAATGGTACCCGAATGCTCCGACTGGGTTGGGAGAATGATTTCGAGGGCCGAGGTACACTGTTTCTCGAATGTCTGAACGTATTCCTGAACCGGTCTCCTTGTGCAAAACAAATACGCTTCAGCTTGTTCAATGGCCATTGGAACGCCTCCAAAATTGGATAATAGCGCTTCGGCTGCCCTTAATTCTGGTTTTTGTAAGTGATAGATACAGCTGACATTGGGTTGCCATTTTACCCACCTAATGGCTGGTCAAATTTTTCCGGTAAACGATGAAACAAGAGCTTTAAGCCCATTTGTACGTTTAGACCGGAGAGTTCTAGAGAAATGGCCCAAGGAACGGAATCTCTTTGCTGGGTTGTGATCAGTATGTGGCCGTGTTTTGCCGAAGGGAAGCATGTTTTGATGTCGATCATGTCTGAAGAGTCCCATCCGTCGAAAACTAGTATCCAACGCTCGTTCTGGCGGCGCGAGAGATACCGCTTGACTGCTTGGATAAGGTCGTCTGTAGTTATGTCGAAATAGCCTAAGTTCTGACCAGAAAAGCTTGAATCCGCCCGCGGAAGCCCTATGGCTCGAGCAGCCTCCGCTTCCGTCGTTGCTGGGGACACAGCGCAAACGGCATGAGTAAGGTTCCTACCGATGTCGCGGAACGACAGGACGATATCTTTCTCCGATGACGATCTAACCCAGAAAACAGCTTGATAAACAGTATTGTAACGCTCTAGGTAATGCAAAGCCAGTTGTGTTTTCCCAATTCCACCTAGACCTGATAAAAGGACAACCCTTTGCCCGTCTGCAGGGTCACCTAAATGCGCATGCAATATCTCAATCTCCAATTCTCTTCCTACCAGTCTTACCAACCGTGAAGGAAGGTCGTGGCTAAGGTCAATATTAACTACTGTGGTCAGATTATGCCGGTACTGCCCAGTAACACACCTAAATCAGATGCACGTAGTGATGCGCCTGAAAGTGGTTAATACTACAAATTTCTTGCATTGAATTCTATGTATTACCTGGATTCCGCTGACGGAATGTGGTTGGTGCCTTATCTACAAGTTCCTCAATTCTCCGTCTAACCCTTTCATACTGAACGTCATCTTCCTCACTGAACTTGCAGATGTCGTGGTGGTCTGAGTTCATTGGAATAGGTATTTCACCTGGGATTTGTAGTTTGGCTGACCCTGGTGGCACCACCTAATAATACCACAAATTAGTATGTATTTCACAGCGGTAGCCCGCTATTCTAGCAGACCCGGTACTTGATGCAGACAGTCGCTTATACTGATGGACTATTGGACTTACCAGCGTCGTCTTCGAAAAGATCCCTTTACTTAACTTAGTTTCTTTTTGCTCGAAGCAGCTTATGACTGGAATAGATGAGAGAATCGTAGATGTGTCTTCTAGAAGGTCTTGGAGGGCTTGCGAATCGTGTTCCAATACTTCAAGAAGTTGCAAACTTGGTTTCTTGAAAGCAACTCTGGCCATATTCGCTATCATTTGACCGAATGATGCAAGCTCCGTCCCTCGGTGCGGTGTTCCCATGAACATGATGCCGGCAGTGGCAGTTTGAACTGAAAGAAACCTTGTATCGGACAAAGCCAATCCCTTGCTCTAATGTGAATACCTGGCCAATGCATAACATTTGGGTGACTCACTTGCTTGACTACAATCCCTCCCAAAGAATGACAGACGAAGACGATTGGGCGTCGTTTTTCCTACGTAAGTACATGTTAACCAGAGAGCATGGCGGGAGAATATACAAATACTAAACACACTGGTTCGTCTTTACGGAGGTCTATGAGATCTTGAAAAAGGTTCATAGCATGATCTCTGATCCTTGCCGATGAAGCCTCATTGATTACACTTGAATTGTAGCCGAATGTCGCGATCCGCGCATGCTTTATCGCATTGGGGAGAAGATCTCGAGGCCACAAAACGATTCTGCCGCCCGTAGATTTTTTGCTCCAGCATTGGCCTGGGGTGGAATTAATACCATGAATGAAAATAATACTAGAATTCACGCTCCATATCAGTGTTCCCTGCATGAAAGCGGCGGCAAGCACATACTCTGTGTTAACGGGTCGGTCTCCTGCTCGGAGGACTGTAATCCCAATCGCCCGTGGTTCGACGGCAGCCTAGCCGTGGTCCCACGGGTTGACATTAGCGATCGCAACATTAATATAGACAATTACGTATGATCTGGCTGCATACGAACCATTTGAGAAGCGGATGGTATCCACAGCGTCGCAATATTAATGTGGAGGAATGATCGAAGTCAGTGGTATGCCGTGTAGAGCGGCGGTATTTGTGCCCCCCGACATCCTCACAACGGTTATAAAAGCAATTGTGCAAGTTTACTTTTTTTTGCCAATGTGCGGTGAACCAATCAATGATGGTTAGTATATGAAAAACAAACCGCGAAGCATTTCTCCTAAGACAATTGATCTACTTTTAGACGCTCGGCGCTGCACCTGCAAGATGGAGCTGAAACTCCTTGCGGAGGTGAGTTTAGAAGATGAGGGGTAAGCTCGTGGGTTTCGCACACTCAAGGAGGGCTGGACAATTTAACGTCGTTGTACCTCCGCGAGGTTCAAAGGCACCTCGAACTCAATACTTACGAGTCGGCTAAATTCTCAGATATTTAGGGTTGAGAGTTTAGTCAAGGCCAGGTAAAACATCTGGTGCGAGACAACTGCGGGCCACCTAGGTACTTAAGTACTCTGCATGACATTTGGTTGGGACATCGGTGGTGAGTATCGGGATGGTGTAGGAGGAATAATGAGCTTTAGTCAGGTGCGAACAAACTTCCAACGAAGTTACTTGTAAGATATGTATGATAGACTGAGTGTGCCCATTACTTCTTTTGTATCGGGAGTTTTGGGGAGTTGATTTCGGAGTAGAGCTCTTTTTTTGGATTTGGGGGTGATAGGTTGAAGTGAGGGTGTGTTGGAGATGAAGGGTAGTGACTTGGACTGATTTACTTTAGCGGGGATGCATGTATGCCAGCCGTTTGCGGCTGAATGCAATTACAACAACCTCCTCCTCCTTACTGGATGAGAAGAGCCCTAACCCAGACCCTTTAACAGGGGTAATCAAGGCCAGTTAAAAGAGTTGAGTTGAAGAATATTGTGGCCGCGCTTTTACTGGTTTGGGCAATAGTTTCTGGTTCAAAAAAGTTCATCGATGTGTTCTGCCAGGTTTCAACTGGCCTCACCGCCAATCAGCGATGACTTTACGGACGCTAAGAGAAACTGCGCGTAAAACTAATCCTTTCAACGTGACTCTTCAACTGGCCTTGATTATCCCAATGATAGGCGCTTAAAACTTCTTAAGTAGCGAGTACTAACTACATTATTCACCTCACTAAATGCGTAGGAGGTTCGGTGCATTTACAGTTGTCATCAGCTGTTGGCGAGCTATATCCCAAGCATAAGTACAGTAGAAATAGTTCAGTTCACTACTTAGCATATATAGTAAGATATTTTAGTATCATGAAGCCTCCAACTAGCCCTTAACCTTTCTATAAAAGTGCATTTAGGATTGCTCAAGATGATTAGGCGATGTGTGCCAGTGGCGGCTGAAAAATTGTGCAGTGGAAAAAAGTTGTATGAGACGGCGTTGTATCATCTGATCTCGTTAGCGAGCCTTAAAGGACGTGATTGTGGAGCCTCAATTCTGGAAGTGCGCTTGGAAATGTTTGCGCACGCAAATCAGCGTTTGTCTCCTTTGCATAAGCTCAGTCGGCAGCCAAACGAAAGCTCTGAGAACGAGAGTAGGAAAACGTTTACAAAACATGGCGAATATGATCATTACCGAATCAAGCAGGGATTCGTTTTCGGAGTATAGCCAAATTGCAGTTTAAACCGACTTTACTGGTGGACTTCCCATCGCACTATTGATATCCATTCGGACGTATAATAACAGAAGCCGGAATCTCAATAAAGCAAAGGGTGCTTTTCTTTCTGTTCCATTCGGCTACCCCTTATATAGACCGTTAGTAGTAGCTCACAGAGTACGTCTATTCTTAAATGGGGCTGATACGCAAGATAGTGCACAAGTTCACACTTCTATAGAGGTACGTTAGAACTGGATAGAGCTACTCAATAGAGGGGGTCCCCCTCCGAGTCTCTCTGTTAGCAAGAGTTATCCTGTCACTTTCTATCCGAAGAATTTGGATTCAGAGTATGTACAGTTTGCATTATATAATGTGGTGAATGAAACGAACCAAATTGTCCGAAGAATAGATCGCAAGATTTATGCCAGCTCCCTCATGTAGAAACGAACACACCTGCTATAGTGCTAGTATCGGAAAATGTGACCTCTGGAACATGGCTGGATTTGGTTTGGGGTTTGTATCGTCCCAGACTCTCGTTGCCAAACGAACTTGCGAATGAAGGCATCGAGGCAAATGAGTAAAAAAAAAACTACATTAATTATGTGTATTGTAAGAGATATTGAAAGAATTTTGATTGATCTAGAAACCTAAAATCTAGAAATACTTGTTCCAGATTTTGATATTATCTAGACCGTTACTAGTTTGGCGGCTTGCGAGGTCATGTGAGGGTCACATTACCACGTTCGTGCGTTCCGAACCAGTAATTTAGCAAAACCTGAAAATATTTCTTCTGTCCCCAGAACAGCTAAATTATGCACGTAATAATTACTAGTAACCCAGGACTAGAGCTAGGGCTTAGAATGTGCTGGGAGGCTCTCGGGGATTGATTCCTGATTCAACTTCTGGGTTTTACGGAAGCCATCCACCCATTTAGACAATCTACTTTACGATATCTCCAAGCCAGTAGTTTCATATACAGGGCTTGGGGTTGTCAGAATAAGTAGCGCAAAGAACAATGAATATTTCGATCAATTGTCCCTTTCACCAACGTACCGAACGATTCCAGAGTAGATAATCCTAGAAGTGTGACGTTTTCTGACCGAACAGCGCTCTTTCGCTAAGTACTTGTGCGCTTGTTGCTTACAAAAAGGCCTACGGACCCACATGCACAACCTCCTTTCGTCATGATACTCCACATTCGCCATGATACTGCTGTTTCCAGTCAAAATCTAGCATCTAATCTTTCTTCAATCCGGCCGACACGAGCTCTGTAAGCTTTGTCTTTACTCACAGCTCAGTTGACATGCAACCGGAATTTTATTCGAGTCCTTCACTATCAGTTGCTCGCATTACAATCTCCAGGGGATGAGTTGCTATAGGTGGGGGTTAGGGCTGGGGACCATCACGAGGTCGGAAAGTTTATGTGGCAGATGAAGGACTCATATCTCAACACAGGCATGGAAACTCAGAGTACTCCTTAAAGGGTCACTCATGGTTTTTTTGACACGGTGGGTCTTCTGCTCCAAAACTTCTTTGTGGATGATATCATTACCCGAATTTACTCCCGTCATAACGAACACTCTTGAAAAGCTTCAGCATTTTCACCTCGGAGTAAGGACGGTTGTTTCCTATTCTGCCGTGTTTACTAAGACACGTATATCAAAATGGCTAGAACCTGTGTAATCGTTGACCCCCCTTGAGGTCGCAGAATACCCGATTGCTGTGATATGTACTCCCTTGATATTCGGGAATTTTTCCATTGCTGCGCCTGTGACGTATGCATTCAGAGACGATATCCAGATGGAGTGGATATATTCCCACTGGTAACTATGAAGTCACTATATCTCAAGTATTATGCAATTGAGACTTCGTACGACCTCAAATGGTGCCAATATTTTGAGTAGATGGAAACGAGACTTCCAAGGTTAACTATGTTGATGTTTCTCAAACTGGACGGTTTGGAAAATAGAGTGCGTAAGGGGAAATTTTTGATTGAGGTGTATGATAGAATGTATATGACGGACAGGGTTTTTAATACTTCTGAGTGAGCTCAGCCAAGCCGTTGTATAGATGCACTCTAAAGGCTGGCAGACGCAATGACGGATCGCAACAAGGTAGCTGGATCTGGGCGTTCGTTATTGGGGTTTCAAGAACATCAGGGATGCTCTAGTCTGCGGATGGGAATGGCTTCGTGCTATGATTAAATAGATAAAGTCGAGATTCATCGTAATACCTTCTATTACTTTCGCAGTAGATCATTTATCCATCAATTAATTGTCCATTAGTAGTCAATTGCAATCGTCGGAATTGCCATATTGTGCACTGCCTTCGTCTAACTTTCCGTTGCCTGTGATCGGATTAATAGGGCAGATCTTGCTCTGCTCGGCACATCAAATGTATCGTTTCTCGCGTCACCATCAACTTGCTGGCTGACTTCCAGAGTAATCGATTTTAACAACGCAGTTCCACCGGCTTGGTGAGTGTGAACTCTGTTGATGTACCACTGCCTCACCGCAGCTTTCAATAACATCCTTTCCTTTCCGGCACCTTTTGGATTCAGTGAGTAGCATGCAGAATCTCATTTTGGCTCACGGACTATTTATTGGCTGTGCGTTCGCGTGGGTATCTCCTTGCAAAGCGTATTTGGCTTTGCTCCACCTGGCAACAAATCCCGAAACTTTGCATGACCCTCCGAGGCTCCGACCCCATGGCGGAGGACTTTATTTAGCAGGCCTGTCAAGTCGACCTTACCTCTTTTTACATCCGGGGGAGAGGAGAAGGGTTTAGTTGCATTTGGGACACGTCACACGTGGGAGAGTCACTCCGCCCCTCCCCTTAACGCAAATTCTCTCCAGCGCAGATACCTCACAGCTTAGTACCTCTTCCTCCTAACCGAGGACCCCTTCCCCCCCCCAAGACTTCCTCCAAGCACAGGACCCTTACAGGCACAGGACCTCCCTCCAGCGCAAAAAACTCCCAGCTGCCCAGCGTAGAATATCCCCAGCACAGACTCTGTCTCCAACCCAGATCCCCACGCCCTCAGATAAGCAAGCTCACCTCTCAACTGACCCCATACTCCACCCACATCCCCACCCGTGACTCGAAACCCGCTAGTCAGCCTTAGTTACCGTTGGAACTCAGTTGCTCTGGTATGGCAGACTAAGAGTGAGTTCCTAAGGTGTATGAATGGTCAAAACGAGCGAATGGGACCAAGAAGCGGCGGCGGTGAAATGACCTATTGGGTTGTTTTGTAGTTACGAAGCAGAAGCAAGGCGAAGAGTGGTGTGGCATGGTTATATGGAATTAGTGAGTAGCGAAAGGGGTTGTCAGGTCTTTGGAAGGACTGTTTACTTTGCCAATCTTAAGGTGGGGATGCGCGAGGAAGCGCTTGTGTGGGGGAGTGGCAGTCTGAAGAGAGAACAGCCGGAGGGAGTAGGTGAGAACACTGCGCGGTTGCGTGGAAGAGTCAATGCAGCCATAGAGATTCTTCGAGATCTGCAGTAGGGGTGTTGACAGAGCACCCTGGCCGGGGTTCGTCGGGGCGTGGATTGAGAATACTTAAGGTTTTAGATCAAGGGGCCGAATGGGTCGCATCTGCCTAGTGTCGCCGGACGTGGGACCTAGCATAGTTACGTTGTCGAGGCAGAAGTGGAGGTGGTTCACTGCGAGGATTGGGAGGAAACTGGCGTTGGAAGTTGCGTTCCTACATGCTTGCGGCGTTGGGCATGGAAGTTTGTTTCACATTGGCGTCTTCGACAGGCTCACTTCAAAAGAATTGACGGCATACAATATCCGGCGATCCCCAGCCCCCGCTGCGCCTAAATATGTCGTCGAAGCGCTCGATTGGTGGATACTAAATACCTGTCCAAAAGCATTGTGATCATCGACTTTGGTCAAGCATTCTTTTTCATAAACCCACCGACAGACGGTCTCGATTTACTCACCTTATGCCGCATCGAAATGAATCTTCGACTCCGTAGCTAGCGTTCACACGGATATGTGAGCGCTGAATTGCTCGATTTTTGTGGTCTTTGATAAAGAGAGACTTTTTGGGTCATTTTTTGGGAGGTGGGACGACGTGTTGTAGAGGATGATAAAAACCCTGGGGAAGTTCCCAGATCGGTGGTGGTATGCTTGGGAAGAATGAACGGAATGTTTCGATAGGAACTGAAGGCAAGACTTGGAGAATCCAGCCATTTATTTCACATTGAAAAAACAAATCGAAATGATTCGCAGGGAGGAGGCTTGCAATTACCCATGGTTTCATGACGACTTTTGAATTGTAATTGGAAGGCTTTATCCCTATTCCGCGGTGACCGCCGTATCCTCCGCACTTTTTAAACCCCCTGCGAGCACGAGGAATTCCTTGGATGTACTATCTAAAATATCATAACCGTAACACAAGAGAAAAGCATGTGGAACCCATCGTAAAAACCGTAATTCCCAAGGTTCCAGACGACGATGTATTCTTCGCGCGGGGTATTAGGCCTCGGTTGATATCCGCTGAGAGTTCTCAGGTTCGTCGGAGCCCACACAAGCTAGTATACAAAAGATCGTGAACTAGTAGGAAGCTAACCTCGGATAAGTCCTGCAGTATCAATCCTCCGCACCTGAACTCGTCGCACGAGGATTGTGCAGAGGCGTATTTCTCGCTTCTTGTTGACATGACGTGCTCCGTTCCGCGGTTGGTTCGATATTCAGTAACACATGCAATGTAGTCAATTCATCGCGGTGGGGGAGGGGTAAAACCTTAAATCGGCTCCCATGTGAATGAATTGTTGGGGACCACTCGCGTATCCATAGGATTGTTGTCAAAACTCCACGACGGGGATGTCAATTTTTGCGTCGAGTCGGGAAGTGGGCATGGTTTAGTGCCTGTTTAGCGGCGGAGTCGGACCCTGTTCAGCCCTATGAGACCCTGTCGCCACAAACGACAATTGGTTCCGAGCACCCGTAGCGGCATCGTCGTCGGCGAACAGTGAGTCATCCCCAGCGCGGGGCGTTCTCGGTGTTTTTCTTTCTCTGCCAAATTTTCAAGACTTGAGGTGTTCGGGTGGTACCGGCGACAGGGAATTATTTTTGGACCCGCAATGGTCGGCGAAACGTTGTTCCGACCCTGCCGACTGCCGCCTTCCCTGATCCGGAAGCTCTGGTCGCCGTGCGGGAAGGGCTTGGTGTTTGTTTCTCGGAGCGGTGAAGGGTCGCATTTTCTAGCGCCCTCTGTATATAAGAACTTCTGGTTTGTCGTGCCACAAGCTTTCTTTCCTTCAGTCACCAGAAAGCTTTCCACTACCCCTGAGCTGCGATTATACACAGCACTCTCATGATGCTATCCTCAACAAGAACCCTCCTCCCGCGGCTCGCATCCTCCCAGCTGCGTCCTCTACTCCAGTATGCACCGCGAACCTTCGCCAGCAGCGCCCTGCTCCACCAACCTCAACGGACCCCAGCCCCAGAACTAAAACTGCAGCTGGAATCAGAGTACACCCACACCGAGCCCGCCTGGCCACACCCCGTCTACACCTACGAGCAGATGGAACAGATAGTACCCACCTCCCCTCCCTCCTCCCCGTGCAATACTGACAACAACACAACAGAAAATCTCCCACCGCGCCTGCACAAACTGGTCGGACTGGTTCGCGCTCTCCGCCGTCCGTCTCCTCCGCTGGGGCTTCGACTTCGCAACGGGTTACAAACACGACGCCGCCGTGGCATTGGGGAAGAAAGATCCCGCTGCCGCAGTACAGAAGTACTCCATGAGCGAAGATAAATGGTTGACACGGTTGATCTTCCTCGAGTCCATCGCTGGTGTGCCCGGGATGGTGGGCGGCATGGTGCGGCATCTTCACTCCCTTAGGGTTCTGAGAAGAGATAATGGCTGGATTGCGACGCTACTGGAGGAGAGCCAGAATGAACGGATGCATTTGCTCACGTTTTTGAAGTTTCGTGAGCCCGGTGTGGTTATGAGGGTTATGCTGCTCGGTGCTCAGGGGTGCGTCTCCCTCCCAATCCTCCTTCAGGGAGACTGACACAGCGACAGGGTGTTTTTTAATATCTTCTTCCTCTTCTACCTCCTCTCCCCACGCACGTGCCACCGGTTCGTTGGCTACCTCGAGGAGGAAGCAGTGATAACCTACACGCGCACCATCGCGGACTTGGAAGCCGGGAAGTTGCCGGGGTGGGAGAACATGGAAGCGCCACAAATTGCAAAGGACTATTTCGGTCTGCCGAAGGGCGGGGATATGGTGAAGGACCTTTTGATGGTGGTGCGCGCGGATGAGGCAAAGCATAGAGAGGTGAACCATACGCTTGCGAATCTGGAGCAGAAGAAGGATCCGAACCCCTTTGCTGCGAGGTGGCCGGAGGGGTGCAAGGAGAAGCCGACGAAGGGGTTGGAGTGGATTCGAGAGAAGGGGTGGGAGAGGGAGGAGTTGGCGAGGATGGCAGGTGGGAAGACGGCAGGTACTGCGTGATAAGGGAGAGGTTCCTGTTGGTTTGGGTACGGCTGGCGTTTGATGGTTGGGTTTTTTGGAGTTTTGTTTGATAGAAGATACCATCTCCCCTTTTCTTTTGTTGCATGGGTTTGCAATTGCTTTGGAATACACATTAGTCAATCAATGATACTCACTTGGTACGGTGAATCTCTCGAGAAGTAATAAGACTCACGGTATAAATCTCTTCACTCGATGAGATGCGCTGCTCTCAATTAGTGGCAACGAAATCGGATCCGATGGTATAAATTACCGAAATTCCTCAAACTTACTAGTGAGTAATAGGCGGAGGTATGGTAGACTTCTCTGCTTTAGTGCTTCCTTTGAGGTTAGGGAGAACTTAGACAGCCTGAAAAAGGAAGAACCGGACGAAAACCTGCGGTCCCGGAAGAGTGTCAAACCAAGCAAATGCGCTTAGCACCTAGTCTCGGCATATCTGCCGAACAACGAGCCCGCGCCCTAAACCCTAATGTCAGCAATACATCAAAAAAGCCTTGGCGGATCCACTTCCATAAACCTCTCGTTCGTCACCAATTCTGCTTAACTGCGCTACACCGTCTCGACTAGGCGCTCACCAAAGTTGCTGTGAAGCGGGAAAAGGCGTCTGATCAGGACTAATTTTCTTGCGTTGTCAAAAATACAATCAGGACGTCAGCCTTTTATTTTTTCACTACTTCCGGTCCGAATTAGTGCGCAGTTTAGACTGGCTAACTGGGTCATTGAGTCACGGGCGGGGCGTGGGTGTGGAGGGAAAGCTTACTTGTGGGAATGGGAGGGCCTATAGAAGAGGGACGGGAGAGTGAGTGGGGGTCCAGTTGGAGAGAACTTGAGCTGAGGAAAATCTGTGCTGGTGCAGGAGGTCTTGCGCCGGGCTCCCCTGGGGGACTGGAGCGGCTCCCACGTTTCCTAAATGCAAATACATCCTTCACCTTCTGAACGCCCCCTCGTTCCCAGGAACGTAAACAGGGGCAATTACAACCCCACCGATCGATCGGATAAAGGTACTGCATCATGAGGCCGGGAAGGAGCGGGGGGGTTTAAATTTAGTGCTGAGGGTCGGGTACCCCTCCCCCCGATCAACACAGGCAAGATCAGCTACCTTGCCGCTCAATGAAAGAAACCATTTGTGCGTGTATAGTGGTGGAGTAAAGTGAAGAAGAAAAGAGGTCAAATCTACAGGTGCGAGTACCTGCCACCGTGTATATGCACAAGCCCAGCCCCAACCCTAAAACCTAAAGTCGGCAAAAACCAAATGAGTCTTGGCGGACCAGCTTCAACAAAACCCGCCGTTTTATAACTCCACCTAACCACTCTCTGTCCATCTCGCTTCTTTGAGACCACTAGGTCACACCCGTTACTCAGCATTTCCTCCGTTTAGTATCGATAAAGTCATTTCACCACCGTTATTTGGTTTCTCTCGTTTGTCAAGTTTTCGCCTCCTTTCGACTGAGCTCCCGATCTTGGACCACCAGAAAGAACCTATTGACCCAAAAGTATCGATAGCAAGCTGCCAGGCTTATTTTTACCTTTCGAACTCTGAAAACAAACTTTGTTGGCGCCAAAAAACCAAAAACAGATGATTGTAGGGGTATTACCGCGCTGCCATCGAAAATAATTGCATTTTCTAAGAGGTGCAATGCCTGAAGACACATGAAGACCGAAGAGGATGTTTTGAAAAGCATGCCCGAGATATGGAAGAGCTAGATGGTCAGATGAATGATCTACAACTCCATGCAACAGGAAGAGACCATAATATGGATACCGTAAAGCAACTGATTAACGATATGGCAGAAATAATTTACTGGAGGGAAGAGCAGACTATTCGGAAGCAACGAAACCGATCAGATTGTCAACGTGATGATTTATGATTCGCAGATGCAGTTATGATTAATTCTCTCTGCCGGTTTAAACTGGGCTCGTTCCAACTTATTGTCGACAGAATGGTCTCTTTCAGCAGTTTACAACAATAGATATGCGCTTTGGATTGTATGGATTTCCAAAATCTATAACGATCCAGACGGCAACTTGTTTCATCGTTTTGGATATGTTGATCAATTACTTAAACTCGGAGAAATACGAAAGGATACTCTACGCTACTTGGATAACTGCAAGAGTTTGACCAACTCGGCACCAAACACACGCACCAACGAAGAGCGAGAAAATGATGCTGAGGAACGAAACTATACTTCGGAAATCGAGGCCCTAACATACGTCGATTATCGTTCTGTTGATGCACCGCTGCTGTATGCAATCTTTTAAGTTCCGCGGTCGTCACAGAACGGAGAGGGAATTGGTGCATCGCTGGTTAGGACAAGATCTAGCTAGGAAGTTCATTGAATCGGTCAATAGCCGCGGGAAGGTTCTCGACAGGCTAGTGCGAGAGTACAACCAGGGGTTTCAAAAGGTGGGAGACAACCAGATATCCTCTCCACCAATCAGCGAACTTTGGACCAGAAGCATGTGAACGAACTTTCGGCTCGCTTTGACGGACCAACCTGGAACGCGTACTTCCCGCCTACCATTTATATACAATCATTTCTAAAGAGGACTTGACGTCGGCCGTACAATTCACGCAGAGTATTACTAGCAATGATCCCACTCGCACAGACACGACGGAATACAACTCGGACGACTCAGACGAAGTTTATAAATCCTTGCACTTTCCAAATAGGGTGACTGTCAAAGCCCAGAGCAGCCATCATCAGATTCAGGCGCTCAAGTTGTTTGGAGATGAGAGACAACGGTGGTTAATTTGGTCGAGAATGGTAGGTCGGTCGTTTCTCTCGTGCCTAGATTCTTAAGGTTGGGGTCTTAATACGCAAGAACCTCGTTTACTGACTATCATATCGATAGACATCTCACCGACCCGCTTCCCTTCCCCCTCCGGATGGCCGGCTAGGTGGGGGAGCGTTGCAAGCGGTCCAACGGCTTCCCATTCTATTTTAACTATCTGTGTCTTCGATAGTGCACGTATTGCGCAACATCGCTTCCTCGCAAAACACGGAGCCTTTGTGCTGGATATGTAGGCCGCCGGCTTCACAGATCCCGTATGTGTGGTTTCCAGCCCCTGAGAACCGATGCTTGGCAAATGTGATGTCAATCCCCACGAGATTATCGAGTAGGACAAGCGATTTCAGAGGCCAACGAAACGGGGCATCTTGTTGTAAGTTCTTGGAGAAGAGGTTCTTGACGTCAAGTTGAAGGAAGATTATAGCGGCTGGAATCTCATGCAGGAGGAGGTAGAAACATGACATGCGTTCCGCGGCAGTCTGGAAGTTGAAGATGTCGGCAACGTCGACCAGGGAGGCTAGGCAGATGGACTCGTCCTTAGACTATCAATAAAGTCATTTCACCATCACCGTTATTTGGTTTCTCTCATTTGTCAAGTTTTCGCCTCCTTTGACTGAGCTCCCGATCTTGAACGACCAGAAAGAACATTTTGACCCCAAGCATCGATAGCAAGCCACCAGGCTTTAATTTTACTATTCGTTAGGTTCATCCACCTAGCATTCCGCCAGGCATTTCCACCGAGACATCCTTACATTGAATTGTCAGATCCTGCTCTCCCTCCTCGACCCAAGTCGCCACTGGATACCAAACCTGCAGCGCCGCAACCTCTAGCTCAAGAACCGAACTAAGTCAACGAGCAGTGTACGGCTCTCGCGCTTCTCCTACATAGCCTTCACCAATTGGTAGGACCTGGCTGACGTAGTGAACATTTTAGATAGATCCAAGATTTACATACAGCTACGTTCCATTTTAAACAGACTTGCTGACGACGAGCTGGATTTTTAAGACCATTCCAAGGCAGTCGATGACGCCGGTAGTGTCTAGTGGACAACCAAATCCTGGGCTTTAAATCCAGAACCTAAATCAAAGCGTTTAGATTTAAACGGCTCTTCGGAATAATAGGCAGTGCTTCAGCAAAGGAAGCGCTTCAAAACGTGTTCGAGAGGCCGCTTGGCACTTACGGTGATCGGGGCAGCCATCGGTGAGAATACTGCCGAGCCAACAATAGCTTATGATGACACGGATTTCTACGAGATGCCTGTAGCCAAGCTGCGGGCGATTTGCCGCATTTGTGGTGTCGAATATAAGAGGGTAATGATGAGGTGTTGGCCTGGAAGTTGAGGTTGCTGAAGGAATAAGCATTGATACGGGAATGGAGGGTACCGATCTTGTTCAAAGTCAATATACCACTGTTCTTGCATGTCATAATAATGAAGCTAGCTTCTTATTCCAAAAGCAATCACGCATATCCGATAAAGTGAATAGTCTTTCCTTCCCACAGTATGCTCATCCCTATGGGCCCACTCGCGCTTCGCCAAACTCCCTAAGAAAATTGAAAACTCAACGCTGAAATATTATCATGCACAATTTCATGCTCCCATATTCAACCCAAGATAATTACCAAACATTCCCGGCTAAACTTTCAGTGAAACACCCCTCCGGTTTCAAGTAATACACCACTTCTGGTCTGGAATCGTTAACACACCCCGTATCACTTCATCTTCCGCCGGCGTTTCATTCACCTCCACTTCTCCATGTCCCACAATCGTCACATAGAATTCAGTCTCATCACCACTCCCACGGCGTTCTTCGATGCAGACGACTGCGACATCAGAGCATACATCAGTCTGAAAGATCAATGCCATATCGCGGTACAAGCGGTCCGGCTTCCCATCCCACTTCAAACAGTACTTCACCCCACTATCTGTGTCTTCGATAGTGCACATTTCACGCAGCACCGCTTCCTCGCATAACACGAAGCCGTTGTGCTGGATATGTAGGCCATCGGCTTCACAGACCCCGCATGTGCGGTGTCCAGCTTCCGAGAACTGATGCTTGCCGAGTATGATGTCAATTCCCACGGGCTCATCGAGTAGGAGAAGCGATTTTGGAGCCCAACGAAATGGGGCATCTTGCAGGTTTTTGGAGAGGAGGTTCTTGACGCCGAGTTGAGGGAAGATTATCGCGGTTGGGATCTCACGCAGGAGGAGGTAGAAATGTGACATGCGTTCCGCAGCAGTCTGGACACTGAGGATGTCGGCAACGTCGAGGCCGATCAGGGAGGCCAGGCAGATAGGCTCGTCCTCAGACTTGCTTGTGGAACGGTTCTGAACCGCACGGGAAAGCCTCTGGAAGTGAGTGTCTGGGCCTGGCTTTTGGAGGTCATGTATTGAAGGGAGACGGTCGTTCATTGATACTAAGACCCCAAACTCGAAATTCAGGCGCGATTTTACTTCGTAAATGGTTGTGATGAGGGCGTTTAGTTTGGGGGGGTGAGGGCGTGGCCTGGATGGCTTGTGCTCGAAGGCTTGCGAGAGCTTGTTCCAGAGAACTGGTCCGTCGCCCATTTGGAAGTACATTTTCCCACGGCTGTCTGGAGATTCGGCGGCGAGAGCAGCTTCTTGGAGCGTCCACAGTCGCTTCATCCAGCCGCTGCACATTATCCTGATACTGAGCTCGAAGATTGACGCTTTCTGGGATTGAAATAGGCATAATTCTCGGTCAAGGACTAGCACAGCCGTAGCTTCGTGAAAGGTCCGTCCAAGAAGGCGGATCGCAAGTTTTCGGTAATCCTTGAGATGAGCGGCAACGGGAATACACAGGGTGTCTATCCAATGTGCAATAGGGCGGTGGCCAGACACTGAATGGATCTTGCATAAGTTTGTAGCATGGTCACGCAATCTTTGGAGCTGGCACCGCGGGAGTGAGTTTTCGAAAGGATTTCCGAGTCCATCAGCCCCTAAGAATCGAACGAAGTCAGTTTCGAGAAGCATGAGGCGAGAAGAATGTATCAACATCTGATCACCAGAACTTACAAACATGGCTTATGGCGACGTAGGGATAATCGTCGTCATCAACAACGGAGAGTTGAAGATCATGAGATATCACAATCTTCGGAATCCTGTTTACCTCTAGAGCATCTCTCAGTTGTTCGGGATCCACTGAAACCGACTCGCACCTACACTCAATATCAATGTGCGCCGTCTTATAATCTTTCTCATCGGTTTGATACGCCTCACATCTCGTTTCCGTGCACTCTGAATGGTCTCGAGGTGCTTCGGGGCGCTCCAGGAAGGAAGCGAAGATAAAGACATCGTCGCTGTGTAGTAGATGAATTTCGCTCTTGCACCAGCCCTTTTTTAGAAGTCTACCCCATGTCAAATTTCGCATCCTAAATTGCCCCTCTGGCTTCCAATTATGCAGCAAATTCCCAACTGAGAGTTTCATATCATCGTTTGGATCCAGGTTCCACTGCGGCAAATGACATAGAAAGCTCAACGAAAGTACACGGAGCAGGATGTAGATTGTGTATAATACTTTACATTCCGGGAACGTGTATTCGTGCTCATCCTCCCACGAAGCTCTGGTAATCATGAGCTGAACCTGTCGCAGAACAGCATATAGCCGCGATTTCAGCTCACTCGTCCCTGCCAGCCGGAGCATCTGGGATGCGGCGAACAGCCTCCTCGGCAACACGTTCAGCGCCGCAGTATCGACAGAATCCCCAGAAACAAATTCCTTATCAAGGTGGACTGTAAGGCCGCAAAGCCCGCACACTTCCGCCAACGCACCGAAGAACAGCCACGCCTGAAGAAATGCAACCTTCTCGGCAACCAACGCTGCATTTCCATCAATCCGGGAGATGGCTGGTGTATGTAATCCATAATGTGGCCGGTCGGTGTCGAGCAATGAGGTGTCCTGGCGCCCAGTAGGAGCTACACAGCTGCCGGGAGGACACCGGGCTGAATGGCATTGGCGGTCGCAGCGGTTGACTTTCCAGCCCATTCGCGGGGGGTATTCCCAGAACCCGAGGTTGTCGTAGGGGGCGGCTGCACACAAGTAAGGCGCCGTGAAAGGAATAAATTCAGGGCGGGTTTCTTCAGCAGCGTAGACGAGCTGGTTATGGGGCTTCCAGCGTAGACTTCCATCCCAATAATGAGGAGCGAGTCGTCGACGGATCGAATCCAGGAAGTGATTCCAACACGACATCGGATCTGGTAAGTGAGGAGAAGCTGCAGAGACTGTGCCGAGATGAAGCTCAGCAGAGCGTCAATAAGCCTCCGGTGGTGTAAAGCGGAAGTGTAAAGCAGATGAGACGATTTCTTCGATCGTGTCAGTATCTTAGCAGGCTCAAGCGTTCCAATATGAGACCTTAGAATATATATTTCTGCATGCGATCCCTGCGGACGCAACCGATATGCCAAGACTCTGCGTTGCTTGCTTGCTTGAATCATATTGTATTCACTCTAATTAGAGTATGACAAATTTCCATTTTTCCCCAATACTCCGCGGTGTGAACCCGACGTGTCCGCCAAGTCCTCCTCTCGGTCAAATGTACCATCCCTTTCCCCTTCCCCCCATTAACAAAAAACCGCCTAAATTCATTGGCCCCCCTTCCTAGAGAATAACCTGCACATCCCGTCATCTGACGACCACCACTTACAAAATTCTCGCTCACGCTTAGTCCAGGGTCTCATTGATGTTATCGCAGTGGAATACCCCAACCGCCAACGAACAAAGTAAGGCAGAACATTTTGGAGGTCCGAAGGTGAATACTCCCTAGGTCATACATGGCGCGCTGACCATCTTCGGGCTTGGCGGGGACGGGGGGGCGGAGGGTGATGTTATCGTAAGGCCGCTTCTTGTACTTCGTCCTAGTGGTGCCCGAGAAGCGGGTCTTTATCCATCGTAGTCGGTTCGAAGAGCTTGTACGGAGCGTGTATCTCAGGGAACTTCACTGATACTGCGCTGATAGGCCCCGGGCCTCACGTACTGGTATATCCACAGACATGTTGTAGGCTTCGATAACTGGCGTAAAACGTCGAGTGGCGAGTTGCTGGGTAGACTACCGGTCGATGTCGATGCTGAGTGGTAAAGAAAGCTTCACCGGGAAAAATGACCTTACGCGACGCGTAACTCATAGAGAAGCTGTTTTTGGGTCGGTGATCCATAGCATATTTGACGCGTGGCACTATGAAGCCCTATGGACCTGCGCATTGACTAGATTACTATGATACTCGTGCAATTATGTGCGCTTGATACTATACATCATGCTGCATTCAACAAACTTGAAACCAAACTGCCAAATGCACTTCTTTGCACGCTCCCAAATACGCTCTGAAGTACACTCCTGATTGCACTCGACTGTACACTCCCAGCCTGCTTGACTTACACTCCCAGCCTGCCTGACTTACGCTCTCAAGTAAGCTCTCAAGACGCTCTCAATCACACTCCCGAGCATGCTCTCAAGTACACTCCCAATTGCACTCGATGGCACACTCCCAGCCTGCTTGACTATACGCTCCCAAGTATGCTCTCAAGACGCTCTCAATCACACTCCCGAGCACGCTCTCAAGTACACTCCCAATTGCGCCCGATGACACGCTCCCAGCCTGCTTGACTATACGCTCCCAAGTAAGCTCTCAAGACGCTCTCAATCGCACTCCCGAGCATGCTCGCAAGTACACTCCCAATTGCACTCGATCGCACACTCCCAGCCAGCTTGACTGTACGCTCCCGGGCATGCTCTCAAGGACGCTCCCAATTGCACTCGATGGCACACTCCCAGCCAGCTTGACTGTACGCTCCCAAGTAAGCTCTCAAGACGCTCTCAATCGCACTCCCGAGCATGCTCGCAAGTACACTCCCAATTGCACTCGATGGCACACTCCCAGCCAGCTTGACTGTACGCTCCCAAGTAAGCTCTCAAGACGCTCCCAACTACACTCCGAGTACGCTCTCAAGTACACTCCCAATCTCACTTGACTATATGCTTCCATGTATGCTCCGGGGTGCTCGATCCAGAGACTTGCTGAGTTGCAGGAGCCAGGCACCGGGAGGCGGGTGGCGGGTGGCGGGTGGCATATGGTGGCCGAAATCATGACGTTAGTAGATATCATAGTCTGAACCTTATCTTTGGCGCGACCACCGTGACAAGATCTCACGATGCCTCATGGTCATGGTGTTGACAATTGTAGCCTTCGATTCCGCAGGAAAGGTAGACAATTCGAACTTGGGGAGAGCAGATCTCCGACTCAGATTTTCCAGCGGAATCTGGTACTCGCTTCCCATCGATTGTGGGCGTATGTGTGCGCATTCGGTCTGGGGCTGATGGAGATGGTGACGATGGCGATGGCGATGGCGATGGCGTTGGCGATGGCGATGGCGATGGTGATGGTGTTGCTGTTGGTGATAGTGATCATAGTACCAGAAGTACTTAGACAAGTAGGTTGGCTACGTCAACGTCAGCATCAAAGCTTCCACAGACCTAGAGCCGTCTACTAGCCAAAGCTTCCACAGACCTAGAGCCTTCTATTAGCCAAAGCTTCCACAAACTCAGAGTTTTCCATCAGCCAAAAGCTTCCCGTGGAAAACTCTACTCCTCCCGAATATGCTCCTACATGCTCGATCCAGAGACTTGTTGAGCAGTGTTTGGTGGGTGGCGTGTGCGTGTGGCATGTGGCAGGTGGCTGGCAGCGGGTGGCGGGCGGCCGAAATCATGACGCCGGTCTATATCATAGTCTGAATCTTATCTTTAGTGCGCCCACCGAGACGAAATCTCACGATGCCTCATGACCATGGTGTTGACAATTGCAGCCTTAGATTCTGTAGGAATGGTAGACAATTGGATCTTGGGGAGAGCAGATCTCCGACTCAGATTTTCCAGAGGAATCTGCTACTTGCTTCCCACGGATTGTGGGCGTATGTGTGCGCATTTGGGCCGGGGCTGATGGTGATGATGGCGATGGTGATGACCGCGATGGTGATGGTGATGGTGTCGGTGATGGTGATCATAGTACCAGAAGCACTTAGACAAGTAGGTTGGCTACGTCAACGTTAGCATCAAAGCTTCTACAGACTTAGAGCTTTCTATTAGCCAAAGCTTCCAGACTTAGAGCCTTCCATTAGCCAAAGCTTCCAGACTTAGAGCCTTCCATTAGCCAAAGCTTCCACGGACTTAGAAGCTTCTATTAGCCAAAGCTTCCACAAACTCAGAGTTTGCCATCGGCCAAAGGCTTCCAGTGGAGGAAAACTCTACTCCTCCCGAATCGCGGCTGTCTCAATCAGGCTCTCAAGCAGGCTCTCAAGCAGGCTCTCAAGTAGGCTGTAGAGCAGGCTTTCAATCGCCAGCGGGCTCTCATGCAGACTCGCAGCGATTGTGTGTACAGTAGCGGTATAGCAGCAGGCACTAAAGACAAGTATACGTCCATCTCTGGCCGGCAGCCGTATATAGTTCCATAGGCCCACGCGCACATCTCTATGAATCGACTATAGATGACTATAGGTTGCGCGTCGCGCAGGGGTCCACGGGAAGCTTGCTATGAGCTGCGCGTGTGCGCGTGTGCGCGTAGCGCAGCCTATAGTCGATTTGCACTTTTGCCGATGTTTAAAACAACGAGATACACTTGCAAAAGCAAGCGGACACAGACAAAAGGTATGGAGTGAAGCTAAAGTAAAACCCTGCTCCCCCCCAAACAGGGGAAAGCTTGGCAAAACCAGGTGTTGAGTGTGGTTGTCGAAGGTGTGTGTAGACTCTGCGTTGACAACATACAAAAGCACTTATTAAACTTCTGTGTGGCTGATAGTTTCTTGATATGGAGATTATCCACTTCACAATTACAGGTTCGAGTGATTTCAGCCACATGCGTATTTGGTTTTAAACTGTTTGTCTCATGTGTATAATTATAGCCCTAAGCCCTAACTCGCTTCGCATTTTATTCTCTACCTCTCTTCTCATCTTCCCTTCTTTTTCTTCATTCCTTCCTCATCACATCAGGATGCAAGTTCAAATACCTCAGCATCAATAACGCTAATTTTTTCTAGGTGTGTATTGCCGTCTCGCCAACTCATTCAACTTGTTTTGAAACCGAGCTTTCGAGCTAGCTGTACCGGCAACCACTCTTGCTCGCATTAATCCGTATATACACTCTCTCCTATGGTCCACGGCTAATCTGGTCGCTATTCATAGGCTTTTCCGCTGAATCGCTAACTATAGCTTTTTTGTGCAGGAATACTGTACCGAGCATAATGGTTCGTACGTCACGCGTCACAAAGGGCCGTCCGGTATGTAGAAATACCCGTTTCGTCACGCATCACAGTCGCTCTGTCCGTAGTTGTAGGGGTAGGTCATGGAGGAAAAAATAGCAGCAGCTTTAGGTTCTTTTTCCTAGATCTGAATACACATGTGAAATTTCCACTGGTAGGAAGCCTTTCACTATTGACCTCAAGCAATCACCAAAGGAAATCCCAAATCCAACTCAATTACTCCTGTCCATTAGAGCCAAATTTCAAGTCACACGACCTTCGATTTACAAAGAAAAGATGTCACAGATGTGCGGATTTAAAATAAAAAGCGTCACGGCTGGCAGCTCGTCTGAACCATTATGCTCGGTACAGTATACCCTATTTTGGCATGCTCCGCGTTTTACAAATAACTAACTTATAGATCTCATGCATGGACTTGCCAACAGCATCTGGGCTTCTACTAGTTGCTGAATATCACTTTCAACACCTCTAGATTAAGAACTTTAAATTCTCAAAATAGTCTCGAACTGAGTATTGGTTGTAATGATAATGTCTTCTGTGACTACCGTTAGTACTGCGGGTGGCAAGGTGTATGCGCTCTACAGGAAGTTCGAGCGGTTCTGAGCCCTGGAGTGAAGGTTCTTCTCAGGTGTTGGCCGAGGGGTGGGCCATGGTCAAAAATGAATCGCCGGAATCGACATCTTCCCACACGACTGGGCCCACAGGGTAGCAGAAATACAGCGATACATTTTGGCCAACAGCAGGGCTAAGCAAGGCGGGAATGAAGAAGAAACTCAGGTACACAAAAGTTGACGTTGTATTAAGCAGTGATGTTTTCTATAGATCTATCGCTCCGTTGCTACCGCCCGACGACTTTGGATCGGCTGGCACTGGCATCAAAACAAGAAGTGCGCCTCTCTTAATAATCTGCTGACTATGCGAGCGGTTAGGGGTTGGCTCTAACGTGTATGTTAGAATGAACAACGAGACACTGCTTACATCCATATTCAAGAGTATCAAGGACGAAGGTGTAAAACATAGTCTTTTTACATTTGGCTCATACAAAAAGCTTGGAATTTCCCTGTTGCTAGACAGGTTGGGAAGCCGGTGGAGCGTTGACGTGCATGTTTCATACAAGTGGCTAAGCAGCCTTCATGCTGCTGGAGGAATTCACGGTGCATTATCGAAATTTAGAAAGAGTTGGTAGAATCCTAGTAGTATCGATCCCCTCACCCCGGAGTCTCCAGCTATTACAACTCTCTGTCCATATCATATGGACTTCAGAGTACTAGTATTGCCAATGAAGTTAATGCACTTTTATTATCATATCTCTTGAATTGGCGATGCTTTGCTATGGTGGATTGTTGGAAGTCGTGTGCCGAACGTTAAGCGCGTTTAACAGTGGAGCCAATCGGTTCGTCTCCAATCTAAGCGCCCTATGATGATATTTACGCCGGAGGGAATTTTTCTGAACCAGCTTACCGACGCCAAGCCCGAACTTCTTTTGGAGCGCCGGATGCTTGTTCAAAAACTTCTCCTCTTCACCGCTCTCACCTTGATCCCACCACATCTCCTCGAACCATGGCGTCCTGGAGAGCTACCTTCGCCCCTCTGGCGCGGAGTATCATCCGGCTACCACAATCTTTCATCTCAACGGAAGCGCATACACTCAGCTGCAAGGCTACATGGGCTGCTAATGCCCGGTTCTCGCCCATTCGGTCGATGGCCACCTTCGAACGGACAAAGCCCCATGTGAACATCGGTATGCTCTCTATCTGCTCAATTGATGCAGCAGTAGCAGTAGTTGTCTAATTGTTCTCAGGTACCATTGGTCACGTCGATCACGGGAAGGTCCTTCATCCCTCCCTCCGTCATCACCTCCGCCTCACCTCCGTCATCACCAACTCCGATTCAAACTTTATATGCTTATAACATCATAGACTACATTGACTGCCGCCATTACCAAGAACCAGGCCTCCAAGGGATTCGCTAACTTTGTCGACTATGCCTCCATCGATAAGGCCCCTGAAGAGAAGGCTCGTGGTATCACCATCTCAACTGCTCACATTGAATACGAAACCGGTAACCGTCATTACTCCCATGTTGACTGTCCTGGTCATGCCGATTACATCAAAAACATGATTACTGGTGCTGCATCCATGGATGGTGCTATCATTGTCGTTGCTGCTTCCGATGGTCAAATGTACGTTGCGTCGTCGCCCCCAGCTACCTTCAGTACGAAATGTTAATCAATTGCAGGCCCCAAACCCGTGAACATTTGCTACTTGCCCGCCAGGTTGGTGTCGACCGTATTGTCGTCTTCATCAACAAGGTTGACGCTATCGATGACCCGGAAATGTTGGAACTTGTCGAAATGGAAATGCGTGATCTCCTGACCCACTACGGTTTCGATGGAGACAACACTCCGATTATCATGGGATCTGCTCTATGTGCTCTTGAGGACCGCCGCCCCGAGATCGGTGCCCAGAAGCTCGACGAACTTCTTGCTGCTGTTGACGAATGGATCCCAACTCCTAAGCGTGATCTTGAGAAGCCGTTCTTGATGCCCATAGAAGGTGTGACCCTAATCCTCCATACCTGCTATCCAATCATGCTAACGTGACCGGAAAGATGTCTTTTCTATTGCTGGACGTGGAACTGTCGCTACCGGACGTGTTGAGCGTGGCCAACTTAAGAAGGGTGAGGAAATCGAGCTCATCGGCTTCAACAAGGACCCTATCAAGACTATTGTTACCGGTGTCGAGACCTTCAAGAAGGAGCTTGAATCTGCACAGGCTGGTGACAACTGTGGTATCCTCCTCCGTGGTGTCAAGCGCGAGCAGGTTCGCCGCGGAATGGTCATGGTCCGCCCCGGTACTACACGCGCCCACACCAAGTTCTTGGTCTCTTCCTACGTTCTCACCAAGGAGGAGGGTGGACGCCACACCGGTTTCCACGGCAACTACCGCCCCCAGATGTTCTTGAGGACCTCCGATGTCTCTTGTACCCTTAACTTCCCCGAGGGAGTTGAGGACGCTTCTTCCAAGATTGTCATGCCCGGTGACAATACTGAGATGGAGGCCGAGATCCTGCACCCCATGGCTGTTGAGCAGGGACAGCGTTTCAACCTCCGTGAGGGTGGTCGCACCGTCGCTACTGGTCTTGTTACTCGTATCATTGAGTAAATTGGTGTTGTAACGAACAAAAGGATGTCATGTACGATTATGGAAAGATGGATTGTGGTGGGTAGGAAGGAGGGTGCATATAAATCATTTGGGAAACACTAAAGGAAAATGGATGAAGTGGTGGAATTGTATTTTTTTTCTTACTCCCTTGTGAAAATATGATTCTCTGATCACATTGTGCGTTATGTGCGCTGATTTCCACGCATTAGAATGATTTCAAGGGATCTGTATGAGAAGCCCGCGCTCCTACAGAACAAACCCACTTTTTTTTTCTAGCAATATCATTCGTTCCTTGGTTACTGCGTTAACACGTGATTCTCGGGTTCGTATCCTCTTGCAGCCCAAGGCGCCTATTGTGAGGTGAGAGGCGCGAACATGTTCCTGGATCCATATTTATCGCAAAATCAGCGACCCAATATAATTCGGTTTGATTCCACATGCTCCAATTACTGATAGTCCAATATACTCACGAGAGAGATAAATGTAGCGGTGGGAGCTTGAATTCCACATCCAGAAAGGAAGGAATCCCAGAAAAGGTTACTAGTTTAGGAGAGGATATCTCATTCCTGCTAATTGTACGCATTAAGATCAGGTGCTGCCGGCGAACTCGGGTCTTCCCCTGTTGTAGAGACTTGGTTGGTTGGCCATGATCATTGAGCGACAGGCTGGTGAAAGCTCGGCGTTTGGATGCTAAAGTGGTTAATTAGCAGCCGGCTAGCAACTGTCTCACTCCTAGTGAACGCAGGAAGTATATACGTTTCTTATGCTAGCTGAATGACACTGAAGTTTGCAGATCCTGATGCTCATGCCCATTTGTCACTTGCACACTGGAAAGAAAAAGTTATCGGCTTACAGGTTTGGGATAGATTCTGGTCACTCAGGCGGCGTGGATATCACCGCTATAATGATGGCTTTAGTGCTATGCCGGCGGGTTTGGTGTTTGTCACACCCGAGACGGGGACTAAGACAACTCTGACCACCTGACGTCTCATCATCTCAACCAACCCGTTGTAAAACACAGTCTGGTTGCGGTGCACAGTAAGGGGTAATAGTGGGGGGATTGGATGCTTGGACCCCCTGCAGAGCCGGGGTGTCAGATCTGAGCTTATCTCAACCGCATCCGCTCACCCTTCCTTCCTTCTCCCAGTTCCCGGAGCACGCACGTGAGCGAGTGCCACGGGACCAAGGAAACCTACACCGCAATATACCCACCCCATCAACGACTATTTTGAACAAATCTCAATGGCAATAAAGTAACCCTCAAACCTCTCCCTCTCCCAAATTCTCGGTACCCGACCTGACCCGCCCAGTTACATCCTCATCGTCTCCCGCCAAGGCAAAGTAGTGCGTTCCTTCTTTCCCCTTTCCATATCCCAAGGAAGCGTCTGACACTACCAGCGCCTCGCAAAATGGTTCGCCACCCTCTCCGCCACCGAAAAATCCAAAACTACCCGCGATGTCACCTCCCTCGTTCTCTCCCGCAAAAAAGGATCCTGCGCATTCATCGAATATAAAGGTCCCCCCCTCCCCCTGTCCCCCCTGCCCCCCTCCTCTAACACGCCGTAGACAGCACCCTTACCCACCGCCGCTATGCCTCGCTCCACGTTATTGCCTCCACCTGCAACACCGATAACCACCTGCTCACCCTCGAGATCCTGCATCGGTATGTAGAAACGCTCGACGCGTATTTTGGGGACGTGTGCGAGCTCGATATCATCTTTGGCATGCAGGCGGCGTATGCGATTCTTGATGAGTTACTGCTTGAGGGCGAGCTGCAGGAGAGTGGGAGGAAGGCGGTGGTTAAGGCTGTCAGGAGGATGGATGAGATTGTGGTTGATGAGGTTAGGGAGGAGCTTAATCGGGCGTTGAAGGCGAGTGGGATTATTTAAGGGGTTTTGGAGGGGGGGGCAACAGGGAGGGAGGAGAGGGAATTTTTGGGTAAGATATACTGAGTTGTAGTTTCGCCATCTGGTCAGGGGGATATGGGGATATGGAATCTGGTGCCATATACTATAGACTGTAGCAAACATAAGTACGAACGAAGTCCCTCTTGGGCGACTGAATGCATATGTAAAGTATCTCAATATCTCAATTTTAGATTGTGATAGTAATATTAGTGAGAAAGAGAAGGAATTCAACGAGCCAAATAGTCCGGTGACGATGGCCGTTCGTGGATGGAGCAAATAGGGAATGTTTCGTTTCACAAGAAGCCGGTGCTTGGTAAGAATATGATTAGCAGTATTTCAACTTATCAAGCTAGAAAAGGACATTAAAATCGCTCCAAAAAGAGTAATAAAATCATGTACGTAGCGGTGCCGTCTCTTAAACGCTAAATAAATACAACCCGCCATAGCTACCCTATCAAAAATCTATAATACTGATACACCATCTTACCGAAGGAAACAAACACTATATGCTTGTACAATGATCCCCTTAGAGTCATGGATCTTCCTCGTGTTGTTTTCATTCAACCCCTAGCAAGTTTTGTTTTAATCATTCTGTATTCACTCTAATTAGAGTATGACAGTGCCCAAATCCCTCCGGCTAGATAGGGGCGATCCCACCCTCCACCCTTGCTCCCCCTTTCCACCTTACCCCTACCCTTTCTACCACACCCCTACCATTATCTTCATGTCTGGTTATGTACTAGAATTATCGTTGGGGGAATGGCACTGGGATTCGAACCCATAGCATGCAGCTAGTAGTACCTCGGCATAGCAGCAGCAATACCGCTACACCCCGGGGGCCATCCCCAGCTCGTAGCAAGTGTTACTACTAATCACCTTGAAGCGGTCGAGAATATACATACCCAAACTTTTCTCCTCTTAAAAGCCATTCCAAGAGTTCGATGTAGTGGGGTTGGACAGAATGGTCAAACCCTCCAATGATCTTAACCATAGTCCCCACGTCCATCTCATGCACGCCCTCGTTCATTATCCCTCCAATGTCTCCGTTTGTGCCCTTTGCTGTATAGTAGATCTGTGTCTCTTGCTCAAATTGCGAGAAATACCCTTGGGAAGCACTACTCAATTGACCAAAGTTTAAAGAAATGTTCCTTTGTTTGTGTTCTTGGAATACTGGTTTCTCCGCATCGCTATGTTAAATGCAGCGGATGTAAGAATACGGATTGCAGTAATACGTTCCACTGCCTATAATCGCATTATTGGCGAAGACAAAACTTAGGGAACCGAACTTACCAGTAAGTCTAGAGCCAACTTCAAATCCTTGTTCTCATTCGTTAATACTTGGAACTTCGACTCCAAATACCTGTTCTTGTTCGTTAAACCTTGGAACTCCGACTTCAAATCATTGTTCTGATTCGTTAGTCCTTGGATTTGAATCTACACGGATGAGAGCTTTTGATCGCTCTCAAGCATATACTGAGCAAGCAGTCCGACAATGTCGGTAGGAGACTTCTTAATCTGATGACGATTAGCACCAGAAGCACCTCACCGAGAAGCGGCGGTTGGTAGTCAAAGTTTAACTTACCTGCACTTGCTCCTGGGTAAGTGATTCCAGCTTTGAGATGAGCACCACGAAGCCTCTTTCACAGGCAAACCCGCCTTCAGGATATGTCTTTACAAAGAAGGGTTCATTCATGCTAGGAATCGATTCTTTAACAGCAGCTTTAACTTCCTGTATTGAATCACTTCTCCCATCCATATGAAGACTTTCGAAGATTGATATTGGTTGAGTAATAGCCGTTAGTAACAGATGCGAAAACCCTAATAGTAGATAGGATGGAGCGTAAACAAAGGGTCGTGAGTCGGAGTGGGAATGGTGGGGTTCGGGACGGAGGTGGTTGATGCAAAGTGGTTGATGCAAAGGATTGGGAAACGGAGTCGATTCAAGACGGTAGGGGACACGGAGTCAACCCAAGGTGGTAGGACACAGAGTCGACCCACAGACGGTAGGGGACACAGAGTCGACCCAAGTAATCGACACGGAGTCGATAAGGTGCTCGAGGACGATACTCGAAGCTTTTCGAAGTCGGCGGACGTTCGGAACCGATAAAAGCTCTAACTAATAGATGTCGATTCAACTGAAACTCAAAACGCAGGAGGTTCGAAAACGATAAAAACTCTACTTAACTAATAAATGTCGATTCCATCAGAACTCAAAGCGCCGGGCTCATAACCTGAGTCAACACCCGCTTGCAAGAGTGCTTGAGAGAGCGCTTGAGAGCTGCTTGAGCGCTTTAGAGTGAATAGCTTTTCTGTGGGATGCTTTGGGCCGCCAGTTACGGAAGATTTGGGCCGATGGGGAAGCCTGAGTCTGTGGAAGCTTTGACGTTGACGTAGCCAACCTACTACTCGTCTAAGTGCTCCCACCACTGGCCAGCACTTCGACCACCATCACCAACGACTGGCATAACCACAGCACAAGAGTTGACCAGCATGAGCAGCTCCAATGTACCCGTGTGCACATACATACGTTCAATTCAAGGAGAAGGTCTACCCTACCCTCCACACACACACGACGATCTACATCTACACTCTCACCGGCACCCCTAGCACCAATACAAGCAACGTCGTCGACGGGGAAACGAGTAGCACCCTAACCTCGACCTAATGTGCAACGAGTTTTTTGACTTTCATTGAGGTCACGCTAGAATACTAATAGTGTTGTAGTTGACATGAATATCTGCCCTGAAACCGAGATCGTGCTCGGTCCCGAGGAATTTGTCCGCAAATTTGTCAATGGAACAACCGAGGTCCAGGTGATGCTGAATGACTTGCTGAAGACCGTTAGATTCTGGGCTATTGGCAATACTCCGACTGTATGCGTTCCCCATAGTGTGTTCTTTGTTCGTTTACGTGCTAACTTGTATGCAGCCTCAGTAGAGATAGTCCCAATGGGTGTGAAGTCCGGGGAATGTAGAACCAGGTCAGAAATTTACTTGACAACGACATATCCGACATGCTTAGAGTTGGCTACGGAACGAGACGAAATTTGAGAAGGTTTCAAGATGTCTCGTTTCTTTGGCAAATAATCCACGTGAGCCTGAGACTTGGGTAATGTCTCGCCCTGAGTCTCACCGAGAACTGAACTAACCTTGATGATAGTCTAAACTCTAGACCACCGAAAGCCTCGGGTCCCGCTCCCTCGTCTCCACACAGCAGATAAAAGATCCCTTCGCAGCGTTTACATAGTTCAGCACCCGGTTCCTAGCAAGGGAGAGATAAAATTGGGCTACTACATGGCTCCTGTATCATTGGATATTACTTACGCAGCCCTGAGACGCCCTAAGACTCGTCAGAGATATCCCGGAATACCTCGTCCTGTAGTGTCAATAGTGTTCCCTCGCATCTTGGGGTTTGCACTAAACCTATAGTATTCAAACCTACGTATCACTCCCGACGATGGACCCTTGAGGATGTTAAAGCTGTTCCCCGCTGCGCGGCGTTTTCTGAGCCCGCAGCGGGTGGAGGCCCGACGGAAGCCTACATTAGATATCAACTGGCGGTTCGAGTTTTGACGTCACTTCGCTCCGCGAATAGCACTGGAGGTCAGCATCATCAAGACATGCAGAGGCAGTTGGATGCCCTCCGTCAGAGCGTCGAGGAATTAAACACACGTAATGAAAATCCGGGTGCCGATAACAGAGATGAGATTATCGAGCTACAAAACCGGATGGCGGGGCTTCGCCTACGAATGGATGAGACCGATGGCACGATGGGGGGCTATCGGGACTAGACTCTAGTTGTTAGGCGTAATCTCACGTGTGTGTGCAGGTACGCGACCGCGCAGCAAAAGGTGAAACTGTAGAAGTACAAGAACAAAGAGAAGCTCGCCAGAAAGTGACGAAAGACTACTCCCGCTAGCCCTAACAACTAGCCCTAAGAAGACTGCCACAAACACCGCACAACACTAGTGATATTCTGAGACACACGAAGAGATCCGGAGGCGCGTTGAGGAGGTTCAAGTGACAATGGAGGAAATCAAGTCCCAACAGGGAGTGAACAAGTGCTTGATGAAACTCTTCGTTGCGGACCGCACTGCCGGAGCAAAAACGAGGGGCTGGGCTGTGGAATATTGGAGGATACATGGTGGATTTGGCGTTTGGTGGTGATACTTCCTCGTATGACGAATATGTGGTGGGGCTGCGCTGCGTGCAGTTTGGTTCATTCATCGATACACTACTCCTCATGGGGCAGTCAGGACCTCGTAAAAGCACCATCTTTGGACATCTGCTTAACGCTGTGGCTAGAGCCAACGTCGGCGCCAATTCCTCCAAAGTAGTAGAAATGACCCCAATGGGAAGCACAAGCAACACTCAATGAACGAAACCCCGATAACAGGGAACACAAAGTCAATGCTTACGATGATTTGCAAGAGTCATCAGACACAGGTGAACATATCATCGACTAGATCAGCTGTGATAGTGATAATTACTGCTAATGGGGGTGGTCGGCTAAGAATCATGGACTTCTTCGAGGAGGAGTCTTCACTGCACGGTGGGTTAAATGATAACGCTTCAAACAGTCTTTAAACGCAATCGCAATATCCCTTGCAAATCTCAAGCATATTCTCGAGCTCGCTTCCCGCCCAAATGAAATGAAATGGCGGTATGGAGCGGGCTCAGGGCTCAGGGCCCATGAGCGGGCGCAGAGCTCAGGTGCGGAGGGGGCGGCGATAATGGGGTTATACCCCTCTTCCTTCCTTTTTTTTCTTTCTTTCTTTTTATCTTTCTTTTGTCAGCGGGGACGAAGGGTAGCGGGGGGGGAGCTCCGCTATCTAGCCGGCTCGCCCGGAGGCGGAGGGGGTTATTAAGGTCCTGTCATACTCTAATTAGAGTGAATACAGTATGATTAAACAACAACAACAACTCGAGCTCGCTTACGAGTTGATGAAATATGGGAGTGGTTACCCTTCCGCAACTGTCACTCCAAGCAACAAGATATTATTGGGACCCCATCCGACTCACCTGTACTAACATACACGATTGGTGAGCAAGAGTGTTGCTGCTGTCCTAAACGATCTGAGCATGGATAGCCATTGCAGCATATTGTGGGTGGGCGATTCGAGACAGCCTGCTGAGTACAATGCACTTAGCTAAAAGCTTACATACCTCTTCAGCAAATAACAAATACCTCGCAAATATGAAATTAATACGCAGTTTATGTGTTTGGTTGTTCAGCACGTCTTTTTCTGTTTTTCTGCGCGTATCCAGCTCTAATCTTCTTCCAGTACTACTATTTCCTACCGGTCTGCGTGTGTTGTTTCGATAATATGGGATAGGAAGGCTTGCACTCCTCTTCGGCGCATGACAAATACCCAGTGTTCCCAAGCGGCCCGGTCAGCCGGCCGACACCTGTAGGCATGCCTGAGGGCCAGGCCGGGTCTTGATTTATCAATACCTGCACAAGCCCGACATAAAAAATGCAAAGCCGCTAGGCTTATAGGCACCGCCAGGTACTGGTGAGGACTACATGAACTTGCCGGTACCCACCTGTACCGCTAGGGACTGCATCAATTAGTAGATACCGCTAGGCATCGGTAAAACTGTTATGATTTACTAGGCACCGGGGGTGTTTACAGACACCTGGCGCCTATGTGATGGCTGGTTTGGAACAGATGAGCGGACATCATTATCTGTAGCTAGTAATGACACCATAGCTGCCGAGCGAGTTTCTGCTCCAGTGAGTATTCAATGCCGGCAGGTACCTGAAGTACTTGTAGGCACAGTCCGGCCCGGCACCAGTTCCCAAGCGACCAGTCCGGTCTAGCGGAAGCCTAAGCCTGGCCGGACTGACCGCTTGGAAACACTGCAAATACCTCTCAAGGGTGGGGGTTATATGATAGAGGCTTATTGGAGGTGGCAAGTGTCACAAAGTAGCAGCTATAAGTTCAGTTGTTCTTCACGTCTTGTTTCTGTTTTTCTGCGCACATCCGGCTCTGATCTTTCGGTACTATTTCCTGCCTGTTTGCGTGTTTTTTGGATCATATAGGATAGGAAAAAGCGGTGTATTATATCACATATTGAGGGATGTTGTAGTTACAAGAATGTCCCCACCCAACTAGGCCGTGCCTTCATCTGGTGGACTCATCTCTTGATCACCGCCTTCTATGCCATAAGCTCTCCGTATGAATTTTAAACCCGCCTCCCAAGGTGCAGGCCTGGTTGAACGGCTGGACTCATGCGTACAGCAAGCACTGGCTACTCTGCTATCGGTTCTGCCTATCGGGACGAAGTCTTATCATTTGGGACCATGCTACTTCTTCATGACCATAGGGGAATCAATCTCGACAAACCGACATGTGCAAACCCGGACTTAAAGGGCAAAGACATTGCCAATGTCTTTCGCAGTATTAATGAGTATCCGACAATGGCCGCGTTGGCGGAACTCGCCAACGACGGTGGGAACAGATGCTTTGGATTCAACTTCTCTAACATGTGGTAAGAGTTATGCAAGTGTTTACTTAGCCGGAATGACAAAGAGGTGCAAAGCAAAGAATGGCCGGACAAGTGCAGGTTTCGAACCCGCATGTAGTGTTCACAACACCTAGCATTTGTAGCACCATGCCTGACGATTTTACTAATGCCTTCAGTTTCTGTTTATTCGGTGATGTTCCTAGGCCGTATCTCCCAATGTCACCGTTCACAGAAGCTCAAGGTACAACTATAAAAACTGCCAAGAAACTCTAAATTCTACCCCGGCTACCCAGCAGTTTAGAGGCCGGGATGTAAGTGATCCAGGATCCATAGCACCTCGGAAAAGCAATAACACTCTACTCAGCTGATAGATCATGTGCCCCACACTCGGTGTTGTAAACGCAAAAGTAACCCGTGTAGAGCATAGTGCCGTAAACGCTAAAGCTGCAGGCTCAAAAACTGCAGTTGCGGTATGTATCTTTTGGTCCTGCTGCGACGTTGGTATTTTCCGCGGAGTTAATTAAGCACGCCTGCCAATGCAAGGTCGGGGCTTTGGTGATTCAAGACACCAAATAAACAAGAACTTCCTAGCTGAACTAATGGTGCTAGAAACCTGCAATGCTAGAAACTCTACTCTCAGGTTAGAAACCAGCGGTAGCCGCTCTTTTTCTCGTTTCAAACATCTGCGTATTCACGTGCGATTTCTATCTATTGACGAGCCTGGACTCGGGGAGGAGCAAAAGAGGTTTCGAACCTGCACATTAGTCTGTTCAGTGAATAAAACGATAACGAGCAGAGAAGAATGAATCTTTCTGGCCGGACATGTCAGGGTGAAATTTCATATTCGGTTGAGGTAGGGGTTTTCCGTCTTGCAGCGAATGGGTGACTGGCGCAGCGGGGGGCGAAGGGTCTGTTATTTCTAGGGAATGTTGCGATTTGGGCACGGGAGCAGCAATAACTGTCGGTTAGACACGTTGCCATTTTGGATCACTAGAAAGTCTAGTAAAGAAAAGTATATATACACCGGGCAAGTCTCTACAGTTGTACAGTCGCGTCCGATAAGACTTGGCACGGTCGATTCTTTTTGCTCTCCCCATCCCAAGCATGACACAAACCCAGAGCTAACTACAATAAACATGATGATATGTAAAGGGATATGCTGCAAATTT
>Ga0307514_10000628_pt1 | contig 64888 bp, 49 predicted proteins | sample 16_EM_MG_FD_203088 | JGI IMG/M metagenome (GOLD analysis project Ga0307514, IMG submission 203088) | Populus trichocarpa ectomycorrhiza microbial communities from riparian zone in the Pacific Northwest, United States - 16_EM | ecosystem: Host-associated > Plants > Roots > Unclassified | place...
CTCTGTAAATGAAATAAGTTGTTACTGTCCCGGGGGATGTGGCTAGAATATCCCGTACATATATGCCTATAAAGGCTGTCATATCCTTCTTTATGGATGTTTGTGATCACGCACCACTCATATTACCAAAGATGCAAGACCAAATATCGTTGACGCTCTGTTGACGCTCATTTTCAGGATGTAGTTGGGCGCTTGAGTATTCTTGTTTTACACATGAAGGCGGCTAATACGTCGAAAACAAACCTTGACATAACATGGTCAATATTTTACGATTAACAGTCCCATGTCTGAATGCGACCATAAATGTGAAACCCGAAACGCAGAGCCGGAGATTGGAACCGACGGGTCTAGCCAAACCCGGCGAAACCCGCGGGTTGACGGGTACTGGTCCGGGTTTGGCCCGCCAAGAGTCTGCGGGTCGGGTTTTTGGCCGGTTCTGGAACCGAACCGACCCGTTTTTGCGGTCCAAACCCGGACCGCTGGTGGGTTACCCGGACCCGTTGCTCACACTACCGATGGCTACAACTGATGCCGCCAGAGGAAGCTCCCATCGATGCCAAGCCACGAGCGAAAACTCTCCCACCCCGGTTCTGACAATCACCTACGCCGAAATAATACGCTACAGGTATGGATGGTAGGAGGAGGCATGGGTCAACAAGTTGACATATGGAGAACGGGATCACTTGAATAATTTCTTATTTCTCTTGTCTTCGTCACTTCTTTGGATCTCGGCCCGGTACAAATGGCGTCGGCATCGGATTTTACCACCTGCCAATGAAGGTGGATGTTCCCCATGCACCGGATCCGCCGAAAGGTCGCAATTGAGCTTTACCGATCAGTTGTGGGACTTATGGGTTTGTACAATTGCGTACATAGGATGATTGTTTTATTCTTTGTTTCCCTTTCCTTCACTTCCCTTGGTCATGGCTTTGGCAGCCCAGGAGGTCTGCGCCTAAAGAGAGGGATAATGTAACAGCGACAAGTGACCCGAGGCCGGCTAAGCGCGCCAGTAAATAGCTCGCCGCGAAGGAACTTCCAACTGCACCAAATACCTTACTATTCAACTTACCTAATAATCACTCGAATCCACGTTTCCAACCGTATACTATCTGTTCCCATACATTGCCATGCCAGGGCGTATGTGCCTTTACACACGCATCCTAGCTTCAGGACCCAGGTACTCACAGCCAAAGTGTAATGGCTGATTGACCACTCTTCCAGCACGAGTGACGACGTGAACAAATGGACATGCTGGTGGTGTCACTGGTTGTAGAAGAGACACAGCCACAGATCCCAATCGATGTGGAGAACATTTGTTAGTATCTTGATGTTGTTAAACTTGGTGAAAGTGATCTGCAGGAACAACAGTCCGAATTGATTTGTCGAACTCTTTGAATTGTGTATTTTGATGGAGCTGTTAATGGGAGGCTTCACGATATGCCAAATTATTGTCATCGTCAACCCAAATAGGAGCTTCAAGTTATCTGTTGGTTTTTAACTGCTTAAATCCACGATTATCAGTGTACAAATAGTTGGATAACTATTATTGAACAAATCATTGACTTCATGGGAAATCACTTGCATCCAGTTTCTCAACAAATCATCCCATGAGTCACCAGTATTAATATCCATGTAATCAAGTGATGTTTGTGGGGATTGGCAAGGAGATAGCAACTTGACGATTTCGCGCTGTATCCAGGGTAAAGCCCCTTCTTTCTTAAAAGGTGGGACGAAAATATCTGCAGAAAATATAGTTATCTGGGAATCAGCCAAGAACACTCTATACTGCTGGTCGATATTGGTTTCTCCAATAAGATTAGTCTTGGTTTACTCGGTGATAATTTCTTTCTGCACTTTTGTGTCTGATATGGTACATGAATATTTCATTCTCTGCAGAAGTGTTGTGCATCAGCAAAAAACATTTCTGCCCAGGCAAAATGTCCCCATCATAGTGGACTCGCTCGATCAGGGGCGTGAGAGTGTCACCAGTGGCGGACCACTCCGTGCCAGGAGTGAATACCAAGCGTCGCGTTGCATATCGCTCTACAATGATAGTTTCGCTGTTTCTTCTTGCTCTGTCGGCCTCCTATTTTAATCAAACACTCTGTTATTGTGGCCAACTGTAACCATACGTCAGAATGGGTGACTTCGGTAAACGCTTGCATCGGGATTGCAATGCCAAGAGTGACGCTGCGAAAATCTCTCCTCGCGTTCCTCCTACATTAAGCTCGAGGAGGGTAGAAAGCAGGTGAGAAGATATGATACTACCTGGCCGTGAGAATCCACGCAATTGCGTGGATCCACGAAATCTCGCTACATTATAATACAGCGTGTATTATCTGAGTCTCTGTATATCCATACATTCATACAAACATACATGCATACGAAGATACAGAAATAATCGAAATGGACTCAGCGACAGGGATTATATATTTGGAAGACCCCGGAGTAGAAAGACTCGATCTTTCCCATCTTTTGATCTCACTCACTCTTTCCACGATTTCGTGGATCCACGCAATTGCCTTGCTCCTCGCTGCCGGGTAGTATCATATCTTCTCACCTTGATTCTACGCTCCTCAAGCCCGAACCACTCTGTCTCAAAAATTCCATTCGGATGCGATGTGAGGTGACGCGGAATGTTGAGCTCCACCGTTTCACCACGTTGTGATCGAGTAAACTCAGAGATGCACTTGGAGGCCATGATCGACCAAGTTTGGTTATCCACTTGCAGGCCATGATCAAGCAAGTTTGGAGATGCACTTTTAGGCCGTCATCGATCGAGTTTGGAGATGTACTTGGAGGCCATGATCGAGCGATAATTGATGTGTACTTCGAGGCAGTCAATCTGGTGGCTATAGTCCGGGCGGAAGGCGCAACGGGAGCCGAGACTCTATTCAGTGGTTAACTCAGATTTGTTGGAATGTGAAGAATCGAGTACAACATGGACAGCCGAGAGATGGGAGACTGGCTGCAGACTGGCTGCAAGGGGGAGACGGTCAATGTTGAGATGATGCAGTACAGGGTGATGCTGTAGTCGGTGTATGCTGTATTGGGTGTGTGCTGTAGTCGGTATTGACTCTTGATCATGGCATGGAGAAATAGAGAGGGATGACTTAACTTCGTGTTCTTAGGTGATGGTAGAGGAGATGTCCCAAATCATCATGAGAAACTGGGACTTAAGAGAATATGGTGTGGGAATCAATTTATCATCCCCGATACGGCAGGTACGAGTCACGATCCCGCGTGTAATAACACTGATAAGAGGTCTTCCCAACCCAGTCAGGCCAGTTGTACCCCTGATTTCTCATATCTGCTCGTCTCCTCCACATCGTTCTGATCTTCATCCCCTATCTCTCTCTGTCTCATCTACATCTCAACCATCATCACAAAACACAAAGTTATGTCATCCCTCTCTATCTCTCCATGGCATGATCATGAGTTGACACCCAGTACAGCATACACCGAGAACAGCATACACTGAGTACAGCACTCGAAGATTGTTTGACTTCCCTTCATTCTCAAGATTACGATTTGACCCCTGAATGTAGCTTCAGCGTCCGGTGTACCTTCATACACGATCGACCGCCATCAGCCAGCTCTCCATGAGAGCTCATAGGTAAAGACACCGTGTCATATTCCCGCAGTTGCGAGTAAACTCACTCATGAAATACAGTCGCAGCAACCGGCGCGACGTCAAACGACCGCCTCCAAGTACTCGTCCAATCACGCGCGATTGCGGCCTCCAAGTGTATATCCAAACTCGCATGATTACAGCCTCCAAATTCGCTCCATCATGACCTCCAAGTGCGTCTCCAAACACGCTCAATCACAGACTCCAAGTGTATCTTCAGACTCGCTCGATCACGGCCTCCAAGTGCATCTCCAATCTCGCTCAATCACAGACTCCAAGTGTATCTTCAAACTCGCTCAATTATTGCCTCCAAGTGCATCTCCAAACTCGCTCAATCACGGCCTCCAAGTGAATCTCCAAACTCGCTCGATTATGGCCTCCATGTTCACACGATTACCGCCTCCAAGTGCATCTCTGAGTTCACTCGATCTCGGCCTCCAAGTGCATCTCTCAACATGCTCGGTCACGGCCTCGATTTACATCGTTAGTGAGCGACAGCGGGTGTCAGAGAACCAGGGGTAATGGCGGTGGACGTTCACTCAATCGTCATCTTCAGGCACACCTTGAATTGCTCACAATCACCGTGTGCTACCAGTCCAGATATACCGTGGGTAGATAGGTAGCTCTATGGATACATAGATACATAGATGAGAATAAGATACATAGATGCGAATACAAACTGAATACATCAGTTTCGAAAATCATTAAACAATCAGTAGTAGCTATGATATCCGGACGCACCAAGAGATATCCCAAAGAAGTGGCGGCCGGAGAAAGGCATAAACATCTCCAGGCATTGTGTAAATGACTTCAGCATTACTGCAGCCACCGCGAACAGTGTAACAAACATGTCGTTCTGATTGGGCTTATACATCAGCAAAAAGTAAAGGAGGTATGTGTGCAACGCGATCCGTCACCTGGATGACAGGTAGCGTGTACCTGTCCGTAACAGGGTACGAGGTTATGTTAGAGCCGTCAGAGCTGTCCGGAACACCTGGGTGTTTCTGACGGAGACTAGGGTCATTGCTGATGTCGGTGCTTGGTTGAAGGCATAGTGCCATAAAAAGCATTATCAAGAGTTGGACACTTCAGTGCCAAAAGACCTTGTGCATTTTTCATATATACCGAGATTAATACAACTTCAGCCGATAATTTTTCATTGTAGATTGATGATCATTCAAGCATTGCTCCTAGTACCACTCCGATTATTTGATCAGAACGATCTGCAACACCATTTGACTCTCCCAGGGATTCCGGAGGGTAATCTCATGATCTACTGCCTGTGAGTTAAGGAACTCTTCCCGGTACGTAATACCATACTTACCTCCATCATACCTTCAAAAAGTCTTCGGAGTCTTTCCTTGTTACGTTGCCATTTCTGCAACACAATCTTTGGTACTGTTTTGTAATCCCTGCTGTTTGTTTCATTAATCGAAACCAAGACAATCTAATAGCATCTTCATCTAGGGTAGTGTAGTCTTAGCAACTGGTCCAGGAAACACGGCAGTGTTCCGGGTTTGGACCCAGGAAATCGTTCAGTTTGGTTCAAAACCCGTCCAAAAACCAGACCCACTGTATCTTGACTGGGTTGTTACCCGGACCTGACCAAAAGCTGCAGATTCTTGGCTGGGTTGAACCCGCACTGCAGTTCCATCGTGTGGTCCCTGCAACATTGGCTTCAATTAAGTATGTGAGTTCTGATAGTATAATGGTATGATGACTATGCAGATTGTACCGTTTTATCAGTAATTTCACCTCCAGCATTCATATTTGTGTTCAGACTGATATTCCTCGAGTGGCTGTTAAATAATGTTACATTTCAAGCGAAATTCGCGCGTTTTCAATAGCTGCTCCACCAATATTGGTTGGATCGCAAATTTCAAAGCGGGAGGTAAACAAGCGGCTAAAACAGCGCAATCTACATACTGTTCATGTCACAATACCATTAGTACTCAAATACTTGATTGCAGCCAAAGTTGTGGGGATCAAACGCCTGGATTGTTGTGGTATAACCGTGCCAATTGCAGCGGTCCGAGTAAGTATGTGGTAAAACACGTTGCAACGGTCACATTTTGTGATGGAACCGGACCCAGAATGGAACCGGAAATTTGGACCTATTGCTGTGAATAGAGTTGTGTATTAAGCAGAATTATTAGATGACGGAACTGGCGAGGGGCCACCCAAATGTACTGATACAGCTGCACGTTATGTGTCCAGGGCCTGGTAATACAAGCTTTATACACTGCGCTCACCACAAGCCTTGGATCTTTTGCAAAATCTTACTTTAACTACCATATACTACCCTACACTATTAACATCCACAATTGCAACAGTATCTACTGATATCCCCTTCAATCTCACCATATACAGGCGAATGCTTTTACATCAAATCAGATTCAACAACCTCAAGTTTGAACCATTCCTTTTGTGATATATTCAGTCGTGGTAATTATGCGATGGTGCTTCTAACATATGACGTGCAGGTGAATTTGCTTGGGCTTGTTGGTATATTGGCATTGGAATATAACTTTAGCACACATTCTCCATTGCTGATGGAGCCAAATGTCGAATTGCCTGATGCCAAATGTCATAAGTAATAAGGGCCTATTATGATATCTCAGGAATTTTATACAAATTTTCGTCAAAAACAGCTTCATACATAGCTTATGGAACCTTATTATTAGAAGTATAATCCCCTTCTCCAAACTCAGTATACCCTTTTGTCAGTGACTTTCTCCAACAATTCAAGGCATGACTCAACATAGGAACATGCAAAACATCAAGAAACGGAAAGGCAGCAACCAATCCTTGTCTGAAGACCCATTCCATATTCACATCTCTCTTGCCGACTATCAACATACTAACCTGTGACTTGGATTTTACACACCCTGATAACTTCTTCCAGATGAGGAGACTTCCTGTAGAGAAGGCCTTATTTGAGGTACAGACTGTGTCAAAATAGAAGGATTTGTTTCTTACGTTAGCTGTGATGTTTACATTTGCTTCCTCTTTAGCTGTCTCCTGTTCTGTTTCGTTCTGTTTCTTCTTCATCTTTTGAGGATGATATCATGTATTCCAGATATGTCCTGCTGACTTTCAACGATGATGTTTCGTGGACCATGTGCATGTCTTTGAAGTTGAGGAGGAGGAGGAGTTGTTGTTGCCTAACTTGACAGGTTTCTTTAACTTGTTCTTATTACCCAAAGGTTTAGGAACAAATAGGGCAGAATTGTCGTGATTTTCTGGGGTGTCCTCATCGAGTAGTGGTTGCTTAAAATCAGCGCATTAGAGACCGTCTTTCTTCGATTCATTTTCACTAACAATTTCATGCTGTTCAAACCCAAACCACAACACACATTCCGTCTTGCCTAGTGTTAGCAACGGGTCCAGGTAACCCGCCAGTGGTCCATGTTCAGACGGATAAACGATTTGCTTCGGTTCCAGAACCGTCCAAAAACCCGACCAGCTGCTACTTACACATTACTGTCAACCCGCGGATTTCGCCGTGTTCGGTTAGACCATTCGGGTCCAATCTCCGGTTCTGCATTTCAGGTTGTTCAATTTATGGTCGCATTCGGGTATTGGATTGTTAATAATAAAATATTAACACCCATAGGTTGTTGTTCATTTTGGATGTAATGGCCGGCTTTCCAATCAAAAAATGATGAATCGAGCTGCCTGCCCCATCCTGGACAAGAGCATCTACGGAGCATCAACAATAAGTGGTCTTTCATCTTGGATAATTTGCGTGGTGATTGGTTTCAAATAGTCAATCATCAGGTATTGGCCTCCTGTATAGGCAAAATAGGAATCAACGCACTCCCTGCCCGATGTTGAGACTAAGTCTCAACTGAGCGTCAATGGTATCAGGTCGCGCATCTTGGGTAATCTAAGTGGTGCTTGATCTCAGACATGCATTATGAAGGAGTTGGCAGCCTCAGTAGGCAGATGAGCAAGCAACATTCCCCCGACAGCCTCCTAGACATTAACAACTTATTTCATTTAAATTGCTGGGACTGAAACTTCTTCAGGGTTTTTGGCTACAAAAACGGTCAAAGCATCGTATATAGACAGCGACTGATGCGTCACACTTTGATTACCCATGATGAATCGCCCAAAGTTGTTGACGCTCCGTTGACACACATTTTTTGAATGTGGCCGGGAGCGTTTGGCTCTTTCTTTTGCCTATCAAGCCGCTCAATACCTGCTGTTTGTATGGTTGCAACTAATCGCCGCGCCAATTACAAGTCATGCAAGAGCAAACATCGTGTTCGTTCCGTTGACGCTCATTTTCAGAATGGGGCAGCGAGCATTTCAGTGTGTTTTGCCTATAAAGGTCGCCAATACTTCGTTTATGTTAATGTACAACCTATCGGCTCGCAGATTACCCAAGATCCATGACCAAGAATCGTTGACACTCCGTTGAGGCTCATTTTCATGATGGTGCAGGGAGCATTTCACTTTCTCTTTTGCCTATAGAGGCAGCCAATACTTCATTTATGGCTATGTGCAACCTATCGCACCCTAGGTTACCCAAGATACAGGACCAAGAATCGTTGACGCTCGGTTGACGCTCATTTTCAAGATGGTGCAGGGATCATTTTTATATGTTTTTTGTGTATAAAGACAGCCAATACTTCGTTTATGACTATTTGTAACCTATCGCCCTCCAGATTTCCCAAGACACATTACCAAGAATCGTTGACGCTCCGTGGACTCTGATTTTGCCACAGGTGTATCCACATTATGAAATCATTTGATTTGGTGTTGTCCATCATTTAGGTTGATTTGGCAGCCTTTCTAGCGTTTTCGTTCTCTTTCTTCTTGAGCACTACATTGTTCTTTAATAATACATATAAATATATAATAAATCTCTCCAATATCCAGTGCCTTGCGATCAATGCTCCTTATTAGTTTCAGGTTGGCTCAATAGGCTGCTCTGGTGTTCAAAATGAATGTTAACTGCATTACCACCAGCAGATAGTGTACTAACCAGTGGATGTTCCTTCATCAGGCAGCATATCTGGATCAAAATCTGTATCGTGCTCGCTATCCTGGGCAGATGCCTCGTGGATCAAACATTCTGCACAGGGAAGTGATGTATATGAATACGCATATCCGGCCGACAAATTGTTGATTTCGAGACTTTCAGCCCCGGAAGTCTTACCAGTTGCGGCGGGTGATATTCCGGGCAGCGGTGGTGTCGGCTTGGGAGTCGGCCCTGGAGTCTGCTGTCTGCGTCGGTTAGGTGGGGGTGCACCTGTTCCTTTGCGTCTCCAGTGTGTCTGCGGATTGTTGGCGGTGTCGTTTAGGCATGGAAGGTATCCGGCCGTCTGGTTATGACGAAGCATAGCCTGGTGTCTTTCTATCGCAGCCATCGCAATTTTATGCCCAGGAAACTCAAGACCCCGCTTCATCTCTTCTCGCACCTTGGCGCGAGGTTTCTTGATCAGATGTTGCGTTTCTTGAATTGTGGCGCGCGAAAACCCTCCTTTGGCCATTTGCGCCTCATCTAAGGCCAGGCGCATCTCGGACTTTTCCTGCTGTACATGACCTACTTGCCTTGCCATAGTAGCCGACTTATGGAAAACCTACAAGCAATGAGTCGCTGTTTCGAACAATGAGAGGCGGCTATTCCCTCATCCATATTCGCTTCCGTGGGCTCCTCTAGGGTGATTAAAGTGGGTTTGGCCAACTCACGGCGATTCTTATCAGGAAATTCATCTGCAAAAATGCCAGAGCTCCCTACATCATAATGTTCTATCTCTCGGACTAAGCGGACAAATGCCTTGCTCAACCATGGAGCTTTCGCATTACAGGCAGCGATAAATTGGTCACGCGGCTCTCTCCTTACTCCAGCTTTGTTTTATATGATCAGTCGACATCTGATTACGACGATATGGATATTTTTACATCCTACTGCATGCTGATTCTCATTTGTGCTGCTTCCAGTCATACGGACAATTTTTGAATACTCATCCTGGGACATATTTTTGGTGGCTTCATTGGCAGAGTTGCGGTGAACTAACTGGAGTCTGCCTTCTTGTTGTGTTCCGATTATTGACTTACTGGATGAAGTGCCTGCCAATCGGCTTGATTTGGATCCACTCGGACCTGGCTGGGGCGGTTGTCTATCAACCATTTTGCAGGCGTGGAATAGAAGAAGAAGATGATAACAAAAAAGACCGGAAAGTGCTGAGCATCATCTAGTCAGCATCGTGTCAGAATGGGATAATTAGCTGCCAATATGATCTTTATACTCAAGATGAATTCCGCTGCGTGGAGTTGCAATTTGCAGGGATTTCTCACTGCCCCAAGATGTGCAACAAGTCGGTCCGTTGTTGGTTGTTTGTTAACAAGGATATATACCAGTATACGACAGCCGAGATCGCATGATTGTCAGTTATACATCGAACATTGTTACAATGAAAGGACGTCTGCTGATGTTGGTCTCAAATAATCGCTGGGATGATACATGAAACTGACAATAACAATAAAGTCATATTGTACGGTTAGCCTAACTATTCCAGTTCCTTTGACAGTCAAAAGAGAGGTTTTGCTTTGTTCAAGATGAGTAAACATGCCAACCTTGACATAGAAGACGCAGCTTGCCTCCATATTGTTCGTATCTTTCAAGGTCCAACATTTCACCAAACAACAGAGACAAACTACATTGGTCAATGCTCAGAAAATGAACTTTCGGCTAATTCCAGCGGGCAGATACGGGAAATCGACAAAGCGCTCTACCCAATGTCGTCATCAAGCCAATGAAGGCAAAAGTGACTTGGAGGCAGAAAGAGTCCGAGTGGTTGGGGCAGTGCGCAGCTTGAGAGCTAAAAAGAAGTTTGTGGCGGAGAAACGACGAGAAACACACTTCTTAAGCAATGAAGAGAAAGAGAAATGGATTGAGGATTCTGTTGAGAGAGAAACCGCTGGGGCAAGAAAGCGAGTTGAAGATGCAGAGGCAGTGGTGCAGCAAGGGCAGGAAGATATGAAGCATGCTGACATCGTGGGAATGACAACCAGAGACTCCGAAAAATCATGTCTTGAGATGTTGGTTGCGATCGTAGACAGTATCAGTGATCATGCAAGTTCCGACGATGTGGAGGACGAGGATTATCAGGATGATTCAAAGACAGAGCAGGGCAAGCTGAGCGATGATGACGAACCCGGCTGGGTTATGGGCACAATCACCAAAACGGTTCAGCAGCGCATGGAGAGGTTTCGTCCGAAGCAGATGAAGCTTGATGAATTGACACCGCCAGGATGGGAGGATGCGCCCGACTACTTCCGTGAAAGAGATACGAAGTACAGTGCATCTGAATTGAGAGTGCCGGCCGTCGTTCAACTGGAAAAGCATGATGGCACTGCGGCACCTGCACCGACAACATTTGCAGAGCTTATGGAGTTCCTTGGGATTGTCCCTGGGATATCCCGAATACCGGAATTGACGTCTCGACCAGGAAGTAGTCATATTCGGGTTGGTTCGGTGAAGCCGCAGCTGCGCACAAGCATATCCGGTCTTGAGCCTACCACAGATCGCGATACATCACCGGGGCTGAAAGCGAAGCCTATTGAACCAGTAACCTTTTGCCCCTGGATAGATCCTCCAATTAATCACCATATAGATATCGGATTAAGACGAAGACATGGTTGCAGCTCCTGCTTCAGTGGCAGGATATATAGGCAAAGTGTAATTTTCGACGTCATATCTCTGGGAAAGGCAATGTGTATACCAATTTTGCTACGTGTCAGCTTTGTCTTGATTTCAGTGACTAAATTGTGAGACATGATAAGTCGTCTGTGCATGTGCAAGGGTCAAACGCACCATTTGAAAGTTCTAGAATCCAAATCATGCGGAAAGAGAGCCCACTTGTTGGAATTTCCTCTCCGGTTGACTGTGTCGTGACAATGCAAAAGCTATAATCGTGACGAAATATACGAACACATTTTAAGTGAGTGATGTCATACGTGTCATAGAAAGAGCGGTCAGTGCTCATGACGAATCGGCCTGAATGACGACCGTCATGCCGCATTCATCGATGTTTCAAAGTGCATAACCCTCCGCATAGACTTCATGTTGATGGTTGAGATATTCGAAATTGCTTTTTGTTCGTCATGGAAATCGAGGAGAAGGAGCTGGATAAGGAAAGTCTTGGAGGTTGAACTATATTTACCAAAAACTAGTGAAATCATCTACAAATTGCAAATTGCCGCCAGAAAGCGCGGTAATGTGATAGGGCCACGTTATTCTTTACTCAGATAACGTGGATAGAGGTTGATCAGAAATTGAGAGGTAACAAAGCTCCTGGATGAAAATGATAATAATCAGAAACGCAATGTTGGATGTTAAAAATTCTTGTATGATTTCTTGTACACAGTTAGTGGGTATATGAAGGCTGTTTCAATGAGATTAATGTGAACATCAACAGAGCGTCAACAAGTTTTATTCTTACACATACGGTTATCAGAGGGCTACATTGTTACATTCTGTGAATGTCGGTCGCTGTCGTGGTGAAAAAGGGGAACATCACGCTCGGTTCCCCATCCTAACAATGAGCGTCAACGGAGAGTCAAGATTTTTCACCCTGCATCTTGAAAAATCCAAAGGCCTGCGCGGTGGGATCAACTCATAATGGAACTATCGACTGCCTTTCTGCGTAACAATGTCGTTAGGAATATCGTACCTACGTCCTAAACATGAGCGTCAACGCAGCGTCAATGATTTCAGGCTGCCCATCTTCGTTTCTCAGGGGACCGTGCGGCGACATTGAGCAATAATCGATCTCTCTGCCACCTTTCCACGCACAAATGCTGTCAGCAACATGGTACCTATACCCTACAAATGAGCCTCAACAGAGCATCAACTATTTTAGGCCTAGCATCGTCGTTGATCAAGGGGCCGTGCGGTGAGATGAACGTATATTTGAACTATCGGCAGCCTGTATGAACAAAAATGCTTTCCACGACATTGTACCTATACCCTAAGAATGAGCGTCAATGGAGCGTCAACCATTCCAGGACTGGCATGATCAGTAATTAAAGGGTCGTGTGGAGAGATTGATCGATAATCAATCTGTCAGCTGCCTTTCTAGGCACAAATGCTATTGGGGACATCGTATCAATGCCCTAAAAATGAGCGTCAACAGAGCATCAACGCTTTTAGACTTTTCAACTTCGGAAATCAAGGTGCCGTGTGGAGACCTTGATCCATAATGAAACTATCGGCCGACTTTATAGGCAAAAATGTGTTCCACAACATTGTACCTATGACCTAAAAGTAAGCGTCAATGGAGCATCAACAATTTTACGACTTCCATCTTCGAAAATCAGTGGGCTGTGCAACCACATTGTTCCATAATCAAACTATCAGCCGCCTTTCTAGACAAAAGTGCTTGCAATTACATCGTAACTATGTCCTATAATGAGCGTCAATGGAGGTTCAATACAATGTCTCACAGATCTGATTTTTTTGCTTGTACCTCTAGAGTTAATATTTCACAACCAGCAATTCGAAGTACTATAACTTTACTTTCGGCAGTCACTCCAGGCATAATACCGATCATTTTCATTCCTACCGTCATGTCTGATTCACAATCATTAAATACCTCAATGCTGGAGGTTATAATCTATCCCAAAAATGAACGCGTCTTTATTCGGGATTTGACCGACCTTTCTCTACAAATCATCTTCGAAACTTAGTGGGCATTGATAAAACTCGACTCGAAATGTCCGATTGCTTGGAATAATTCTCGATATGCACTGTCGTGGCGATTTCACTTGCACTGAGGAATTGAAGAGACCGGAAGCCCTGGGATCATATGTATCGTTTGTCACCAAGTTCTGCGCCATCCATCACATCATGTGACAAGCTCAATGAGATATGACAGCTGGCAAAAGCTCTAATCGCATAGTTAAACGAAATAACCGAGTCAGAAGTAACTGAATTGACGAGTTCGATGGTCAATGAATCAGATTTAGCCATTCTAAAGAGGCAAGGAAGTTGAGGAATTACAATAGTATGTTCGCAGAAGGAATTCATATTTGACATCCAGGTTCATCCATATTGACTGAAATGACAGACAAAACGTTCCAAACTAGCAGCTAAGGACTTTGAAACATCCGAATTTCACCAAGACACATGGAATCGCTACCTCATGTTAGGATTGGTTTCGGCTGATATTCCATGCAAAGCTATACCGAATCTGGAGCAGTAATGGTCATAGAAGGCAGTATGGGACGACTTAGTGCTGACTTCCGTTACAACCCTGAGGAACATATGTCGGAGGGGAAATACCCTGACCGTGGATGCCATTAAGAAGCAATTGCCGTCACAAAATAAAGTCAGTATAGCTTTGGACAGATGGACATCAACAAAGAAACTAGCCATAACGTCGGTCATTGATTACTATATAGATCGCACTGGGGCATTGCGTGAAGTTCAACTCGCGTTTGATGAGGTTGATCGCCTATTCTTTCCCTATTTCGAAAGCTGATTAAGGATGATACGTCAAGGGCCAACATACCAGAACAAGGCTAGGCGTACATTTGAAGGACGTCCTTGATCGTTTTGAGCTTACCGATGGCCGATTGCTTTGTATTACCACTGATCATGCTTCCTCAAATTACTCAATGACACGCGAACTGCAATCAACACTTGAGGCCTCCTGAATCAAGTGGCCTGCACGGAGGAATCACATACCATGCATGGCGCACGTCATACAGCTGGCTTTAGATGCATTCATGAGCAGTCATGGTGTAAAAGGCCGCACTAAATATTGGCACGCCCATGAGCGCAATCAGCAATTTGGAGAGAATGAAAGCGCAGACATTGGGGTGAGTGTAAGGACGCATACGCCAGCGTCTGGCGGTCTATGGATATAGTTGCACAGGTGCACTCGAGTGACTATATATGTACAGTGTAGATGTATAGGTATGATTATCGCTACAGATGGAGGGCTCGTGGCGAGCTAACTATATAAAATGGGGGTTGCCCGGCCCTGGACATGGCACGTGCAACCGTGCTGTTACATTACCCCTCTCTTTAGGCCCAGACCTGCTGTGCTGGCAAAGCCAGTATAAGAGAAAAGCAGGAAAGGGAAACAAAGAATGAAACAATCATCCTACGTACGCACTCGTACAAACCCTTAAGTCCCACAACCGATTGGTAAAGCTCAATGGCGACCTTTCGGCGGATCCGGCAGACGGGGCAACTACACCTCCCATTTACTGAGATCCGGAGGTGATGAAACCCATGCGGACCGCATTTGTACCGGACCCAGATCCTAAGAGGACAAGAAGAGAAGAGAGAAGCAAGACAACATCCAAAAGTGATCCCGTCCTCCATATCTCAACTTCCAAACCCATACTCTTCCGACCATACATTGCTGTAGCCCGTATCGCTCGGCCAGGTCAATGTCGGAATTGGTCATGGTGGTAGAGCTTCCGCTCATAACTTGGCATCGATGGGACCTTCTACTGCCAGCATCGGTCGTAGCCTTCGGTGATCATCGATCGTGTACATCCATTGCCTGTAACCTCATTCGTAGACCTCTAACACGTGAGTTTCTCTAAGATGCTTTTACATACCCAGTTCAATCGCGCTAGCTCTGTCTGAGTTCTGTGCAGTGTGTCCACATTCTGGATACAGTATATCTTACAGCCGGTAGTCATTGGTACTCGGCATAGAGTTGTAGATGCTGTTTGACTAGGCAATCGTCTTTGGACTTCCGCTTCGGTGAGACTTCCGGTCGACTTCATGGTTGTGCTCTCGATGGGCGGCTTCAGTAGCATTGTGGTCGACTTGGTAGACTTGCTGGTCGACCTTTGGGTAGACTCTCGGTGCGTGTCTCGGCAGACTGCCTCCTGGTGGGCTTTTCAGTTGTCGGTAGAACTTGACTGATCTGACACGGCTATTTCCCTCTTCTTGACAATTCGTTGCTTCATCAACAACATCATCATATTGATTGTTGATTGCCATGGGGGCTCGGAAGCAGTGTAATTGTAATCTCTCTCTGATTTGACACGTACTTTGGTTCGGCTTTCGCTTCATCTGCAGACTATCTTTTTTCGGCTTCTGTGGATTCTAAGTCGACGTCTCCGTCGGCATCTCGGTTAGCAGCTTTGGTAGAATATTCGTTCGCTTCTCGGGAGTGATTTGGTAGTCCACTGGTAAGGAGGTTCGGCATTCCGTTCGATATGCCGTTTAGTGATAGTTTGTTGATCCTTTGGTATGCCATTTGGTAGACTATTAGATGCGATCACTGTTCATTTTCCATTTCCTTCAAGACCGATTTAGTAGCCATATTGCACTTGTTAGATATCTCGTTCGGCACTGCTTGGGTAGCCATATTTGCAGTATATCCTCCCTTCATAGGGCAGGGCCCCTGAGACGACTTTTCAATCCTTATGCGAGTCCATTACGCCCTCCGCTCTACCGTTCAATCAGGTCAGGGTAACCAACCATTGAGGTATTGACGATTTTCTGGTTCACGTCGGTAGCCAGTGTGTCGGTAGCCAGGGCTGGCATGATATCCAGTAGTAATCGTAAGGTTTGATGGATGCGAAGGTTGCTATAAGTCGTGCAGTAGTTCTCTCATATCCAATCTTGTAATCAGGTTGTCTAGAGGGCCCATCTGCCGGGATCTTGTTTCCTGCCAGATGCTGCTGGACTCGGTGCACTTATCAACGTTCTCTGAGTTGACTGGTCGATTCGTCTCGATGTGAATTTGCCACTGGAAGCCTTCTCAATTGATGAATGTATCTCACAGTGTTTCGTTCCTGCATTTCCAGTACGGTAATTGTTTTCCGTATGGGTTACCAATCCGTTACGGTCATCCCCCTCTTTTGACAGTCATAGCTCTGCCGATAAGTTGTATATCTGCACTGCGTAGCAATTATCATACCACAAAAGTGGTCTCGGGAACTGGTAGGAATCCACATAACCTCTGTATCCATACAGGACGTATACGGCTCCCATTGGGTTGCATTCAATGTAGATTTTCGTAGCTTGTTTGATTGAGGCCGGTTCCTGAGGCCCTTCGCTAAGTCGTGATATCTCTCAAATACAGATCACACGAATTTGTACAACTGCTTCTGCTCTATCTTCTGCATTAGCTAGAGAATCTACAGAAGATGGAGACGATGAAGGGTAAAATCCACGAGGCCTTGGAATTAGTGGTTCGCACACGAATGGACCAAGCCAAGATGTCGAGTCACTCCCTTCGTGCCTCGGCGAGCCAGTAGCTGTCATTCAAGCTTCCCATGAGGACGCTCTTCTGCCGCAAGTGCTGCCGCTGCTCCTTGCTCGCTCATCCAGCCTACGAGGGTTACCACTTCTGCTGGTGAATCTACCCCTTCAATGGGTCTGCTCTACCGCAGCTCTAGCAATCCTAATCGCAAGCTCCACATGTTGTGGCCAATGCCCGCTCCAGGATGCTGCCAGTCGGTTGACGACTGGACAATCATGAGTTATCCTCGCAGGGTCTAGAGGATCAGCAGTCAATTGCCGTCCAACCACCGCGGATTATTATCAACAACAAGTTCCCAGCTGGAACCATAAGAGCTCAAAGTTTAGAGTGCATGCATCTACCTCACCCGTGCACAGGTGATCTATGAACATTCCTTCACCCCAGAATAGGTGGTATAAATAGCCTCGAGATCAAGAAGTCTCGGTAGTTGTGGGCCCCCAGTGCTAGTCATTGGGACACCCGGTTGCCATCCCAAGAGGGAGACAAGCTGGCGGTCAACGTATTACCGCAGGCTCAATTGGGAATTAGCTCGTTTCCTGGTCGCTTGTTAGTTGTTCACCACCGGTAGTACTTCCGAATGGCTGTTGGAAGTCGGGTGCGGCATCCGCAGTGCTTCTAACAGTCATCGAGCTCAGCGTAGTTGTAACCTTTGCAGGTCCGCAGGTTGACCATCGGCGTTCGTAGCGTCGTAGGTATAGGTGACTGAATTCGCAGGAATGGTATTAGCTCGACCGACTTCGACTTCGGTGGTGTCAATTGAGGGAATGTGTCTTCCTCTTTGTAGCGTAGGCGGTTATCGCGGTGGGTATTCGTCGAAATGGTATGCAGAACTCATTCTCACAAATTCATTCCTTCGTAGGTGCTCTTTGATCGTGCAATGTAACCGTGTTGACTCAAATATCATCGTCTGGTCACTTCTCGTTGGGTTCTCGTCAGTCATCCGGGTTCAGGGGTAATATAGTTCTTCTCGTCAATCGCGCTCTCTGCATCACTTGGTGCTGCTCAATTGACTGCAGTCGATTGTAATTGTACTCTTTGCAATAGGTCGCATGCGATTTGTTCTTGTCAGATGTCTGTAGGAGTTGTCTTTCGACTTGTAGCAATTATCGACATTATACAACTGTAACGCATCTCGCTGCCGAGTGAATCTCGGAAATCGTCCCTGCTCTGGATAATTCACCTGATTAAGGATGAATATCTTAGGACTCAGCACTCGTGTAATCGGTAGGTCTCCGAGTTGTCGCATTCAGGTTTAGTCAATTGTTGACTTGTAGTTGACACGTCGGAATAGATGTAAACTCGCGAATCCCGTGAGTGAATCATATCCGTTTACTGAAAAAGCAATGCTAGTGCAATGATGCATAGGCCAGCGTCCGGCGGGATATGGATATGGGTGCTCATGTGGACTCGAGTGACTTTATATGTAGACGTGTAGATGTATAGGTAAGATTATCGCTAGAGATCTAAGGCTTGTGGTGAGCCGACTATATAAATGGGGGTTACCCGGCCCAGGACACATCACGGGCAACCATGCCGTTAAAAACAGTCAAAGATTTCGAAAAGAAGGCAACTCTAGATTCAATACTGTGTCGGCCATGAAACCAGGTTTGGCAAAGATTATTGAGAAAGTACGTATTTCATGATATTTTGAAAGTCCTGAAATTGACCGTCAGATAGCAGAGAATACTTGCTATATTGATTACGCTGACACCGGGTTGTTGGAACGAGTTCATTGACTGTCAAAAAGCCAAAGTCCCCATCGCGGTACTTCCGATTATGGATGGAGAGACACATTGGAACTCAACATTGGAGTTGCTCGAGCGCACTTACCGATTACGGGAATTCACATGCGAGTGGCTCCAAAATCCAAAATACAGCGATTAGCGGCCACTCCTCACAACACAAGATGAATGGACGATTGTCAACTATGTTATGGGAGTATTGAAGCCATTCCGATATTGGACCCTGTGGATATTGATGAGGCATACCATCACATTGCATCACGTTATCTCAGTGTACAAAAACATGTTCGATCACATGGATCATGTTATATGAGCTTTGGCTAGGAAGACGACTCAATGGAAGGAGGACTTGTTCTTCGCCGTGAAGTTAGCTGGACAGAAACTATCCAAATATTATGCCGCAGTGACTCCAACGACTGGTCAGCTGCTAATTTCAGCGGATATCCTTGATCTGTTCCAGAAGTTGCGCTTGTTTCGGAAGTGGGACAAGGGAATGGATATCAATCCTGAGGACGAGACATCCTATACTACCCAATACAAGGAGACCTTTCTGAAGTATGTGGAGACTAAATATTGTGCCAAACATCGACGTGTGCCGGTCAATAAACCAGAAAACAGACCGAGCCTTAATTCCCTCCCCGTACAATAGCTATAGCATCCCGTCAATTATCCTTTGATCCTCAGGATTTGTCCAGCAATGAAGAAGAATACCTAATGCCTACCAATGTGGCTGAATCAACACCCGGACGAATTGATCGCGCAGCACGCTTATTGACCACTGCCAGGCTCTATTTGAATTCACCACCTGAACCACCAAAGAACTGGGACAAATTAATCCAGATCTCAATGATGACCACTCCGAACCGATGGAGATTAGTAGCACATTTTGGATACTGGACATAACCGACTGGTGGCGGCAGCAAGAGGAAACGCACTCAAAGTATGCCGATCTATCCAATGTGGCGCGCGACATACTCTCTATCATAGCACATGCTGTCGGAGTGGAGTTCGGTTTTTCTCTTGGGCGAGATGTGATCGGCTGGAGGCTGTCGAAATGCACAGGCAATACACTTCGCGACAAAGTCGTTGCAAGGCAGTTTGCTCGCGCCCATACCAGGATTTTGGCAGGTATCGAGGCAGAATCAGACACGACAAACACCGAAAACGACTCGGAAATGAAGAAACAGGCGGGGGAAAATAAATTGCACAGAATGGCCAAGGTCCATGACTTTTTGGAGATGTGGCAGGGCAGCCAAAACATAGGTGCTACCCAGAAGGAATCCCGTACCCAGAACAAGCAGAAGACCGCCGAGGGATAACTTTCAGAGATGTGAAAGCGAACAGTGCAAGAATGTTACTGCGCTCGGCTTTGCCGAAGTGAAGTGTCACTATCTGCCAGAAAGACAATGAATTACTTCAAATCGTGATGAAAACAATTATAGATAGTAGCATATATTGAATGGATAATAGATTAAAATGAGCGTCAATGGAGCGTCAATGATTTTTGATCTTATAAATGTGGTAATTAAACAGTGATCTGGTCGCTGTTATGCATAACCGACGTATCGGCAGCATTTGTAGGCAACAGAGTCAGCAACATGGTAACAGCCCCATTCTGAGGATGAGTGTCAACCGAGCGTCAACGATTGTCAGCTTTGCATCTTGCGTAATGTATAATCCAATTGCTTGCAGTTATCTATTTATGAGATATTGGCAGCCTCTGAAAACAAAAACAACAGCGACATACTCCCTGCCGCATTCTGAAAATGAGCGTGAACGGAGCTTCAACGATTTTTGATCTTGTAAATACGGTATTTAAACAGTGATCTGGTCGCTGGTATGCATAACCGACGTATTGGCAGCAGTTATAGGCAAAAGTGACAGCAACATGGTCACCGCCTCATTCTGAGAATGAGTGTCAACCGAGCATCAATGATTTTTAGCTTTGCAACTTGGGTAATTGATGATCCGATTGCTTGCAGTTATCTATTTATGAGATATTGGCAGCATCTGAAATCAAAAACAACACCGACATGCTCCCTGCCGCATACTCAAAATGAGCATCAACCGAGTGTCAACAGGTTTAGGTCTTGAATATTTCGTAAACAAGGCATCGCGCCGATTTGTGCGCACATAACTGACTCATTGACCGCCTTGATAGGTAACAATCGGATATATGAAAGGTAAAACACAGATTCCAAATTAATCGATATTGCAAACTGCAAAACATCCAAAATCGCATTGTACGTTGTTGAAAATGCAATTTTATTAAGATATTATTAACAAACTCCAAAAACAAGAGCCTTATATGAATCTATGGATGGAGCCGCTGGGCGACCCGGTGATAACTCGGCCAATTCAGACGGGTTGGGAGTTTGCCATCGAACCGTACCCGAATTGAAGGTTCGGGTTTCTTCACGAGCCAGATCGCCGATTTGGCAACGGCTGAGTTTGGACCTGGACCCGGACCCAAACTGACGGTCCGGAACCGTTGCTAACACTACTCTTGGCTTTATCTCGGTTTCGGAACTCCACAAACAGATTTCTAGGTGAATCAAATGAAGTGTTTGAGAGTTTTGTAAGGTTGAGCAAGTGGAACTTGATTTTGGATGAACACCCTGCTACATCGGTAGGAGAGTATTGTTGACACGAGAAGGTGATCAATTCTCTGCCTATCCAAAGAGAAGGAAAACTATGGACTTATATATGAAAGAGACAGAAGGAAAACCCAATGCCGACTGCCAAAGCCGGAGCCCAATGCTGAGTACCAGTGCCGAGCCCTTCTCCTCGCCATGGGGGCAGGCGAGGCCGACAGGGGCAAGCGAGGCCGATGGGGGCAAGCGAGGCTGGTGGGGGCAGGCGAGACCGGTGGGGGCAGGCGAGGCTGGTGGGGGCAGGCAAGGCCAATGGGGGCCGTAAGTCACCGGGCCAAACCCCTAGTCAACACTCCCCCTTTGGCCCAAGGCTTTCCAGACGAAGTGAAACAAAACAAAAGAAACAAATGAAAGTCTAAGATCCTCCTCCGAGTTCCAAATCCCATTAAATCCAAATCCAAGAAAAATCCAAGCATACAGTGTAGATCCAACCGGAATCCAAAATAAACAGTGCAAATCCAAATACACAATCTGAAACAAAGGAAATCCAAGTCCTGCCCGTGATCCTATCCGAGCGTACTCCCCCACGGGCCTTAGTGGTAAGCAACGTGGCAATCTAGAAGAGGTACGATTCGGAATCAAATGCCAGAGTCGAGGTTGGATTAGCCTCACTTTTAACCTTCTGATCCGCATATGATGCCCACTTGTCCCTATTCATGCAGTTCACAATCTTATCTCCATTCTCGCCGCACCCATAGCACACAATGCCCGTCCTCTGGCTGGTCTGACCAGGTTGCCGACCGCGGCCCTTTTTCGTCACAAATAAAGCAGAGTCGGGATCAATACCACTATCTCGGCGGAGGGTGACCTCGAATGATTGCAAATGCGTGATGATATTTGCTGTAGTGTCTGCTTTCCCACTGAGCTCCAAGGAGGTCTTGAACATCTTCCAGTCATCTGATTTCGGGAGGTTCGATAGGATATAGAATTTTCGCAAATTGTCATCAATCTTAACATCGCAAATCGCCAGATCGCCGATGATCGCATCTTGAGCTGATATCAACTCTGCGACTGATGAGTAAGATTCAAGGTTGCACAATACCAGCTTCTCTAGCACGTGCTGGCCATCGAGCTTGACCATCTTCTCAAAATCTGCCTTGATTTTGTCCCAGAGCTCTTTCGGTTTCTTGTATTCTCGGTATCGCAGTTGCATAGTTGGTTCCATCATGTCAGTGATCTGTCCAGATGCTTTGTCGTTGGTCATCAGCCACCGCTCCCAGTCCCTGAGAAAGCTATCGAAGCGTGATAGGTATGCCGGTTCAGTTGATTCGGGTTCAAAGTTATAGTCAGAGTCTCGGGGGTCATGAGCCACTTTGGGAGTAGTTGCGGTTTCGCCAGATGTCAATGGTATAATCGGAGGCCTCGGAACACGCATCTCACCAGTAGCAAACTTCCAAAGCCCCTGCCGGAATAGGACGGTTTCCACTTCGATGGCCCACTGACGATAATTCCGCTCATTGAGTTTGCTAACCGTGGCAGTCATCATGGTGGGTAGTCGTCGTCTCCAAGTCCACAAGAACGGGATGCCGTCACCAAGTCGACAAGAGGTCGTCACACAGTCGACCGAAGGGGTTGTCGTCACCAAGACGACAGATGGTCGTCACACAGTCGACCAACGGGGGTTGTCGTCACCAAGTCGACAAGAGGTCGTCACACAGTCGACCAATGGGGATGCCGTCACCAAGTCAGCAAGAAGGGAATGTCGTCACCAAGTCGACGAGAGGTCGTCACACAGTCGACCAATGGGGTTGCCGTCACCAAGACACCAAGAAGGGGATGTCGTCACCAAGTCGACAAGAGGTCGTCACACAGTCGACCGAAGGGGGGCGGGGACACCAAGTCAACCCAGGAGCGGGGACACCAAGTCAACCCAGGGGGCGGGGACACCAAGTCAACCCAAGAGCGGGGACACCAAGTCAACCCACGGAAAAAGGGGAGGGGACACCAAGTGAACCCACGGAAAAGTCGCAGGGCTTATCAACTGATCGATTGAAAGAGGTCGATTAGGAGGGAAACGCCGGGCTCATAACCTGTTGACACGAGAAGGTGATCAATTGTCTGCCTATCCAAAGAGAAGGAAAACTATGGACTTATATATGAAAGAGACAGAAGGAAAACCCAATGCCGACTGCCAAAGCCGGAGCCCAATGCTGAGTACCAGTGCCGAGCCCTTCTCCTCGCCATGGGGGCAGGCGAGGCCGACAGGGGCAAGCGAGGCCGATGGGGGCAAGCGAGGCTGGTGGGGGCAGGCGAGACCGGTGGGGGCAGGCGAGTCTGGTGGGGGCAGGCAAGGCCAATGGGGGCCGTAAGCCACCGGGCCAAACCCCTAGTCAACAAGTATTGAGTAGGAAGAGACACAAGATTCATCATCATAGAACGTAGTGCAACAGGCAATTATATACCTTATTAAGTTTGAAGCTAGGTCGACATCTGGTGATGGTTGTCAAGCTTGCCAGATGTCTCCAAAATGTCCTGTCGGACCACCTGTATGAATGTGGTCGATGTGGTATGGCAAAGGTTATCGTATGTGTCTCCATCTGCATGATTCGCATCCAAGGCTGCAGACACACCCTCAACCATCACCTCGTATCCCTTGAATGCCTTAAGAATTTTTGTCATCGAGGCACTCCATATTCCATCATTATCCCTACAAGTCAGTTGCAGATACTGTTGAGCATAATAATTGCTGCTAGATTCTTGTGTACCTGTTTGGATGAACAGAACTCGGGTTGTGGTGATGCAGAGAAGCTTCCGTCAACAATTTCTTTTGGTGGTGTGGGCCAAGTTGCTTGTGAGAGTGGTGATCATAATGTTTTGGGAACTTCTGGATTCAGATATTCAACAACAGTTCAATGAATATCAAAATAGTCTTCCTGTAGCTGACGACAATGAGGTTCTGATTCAGTATTTCTCCTTCTGGCTGAAAACCTAGTTCAAACTAACATTGGAAGCCTGGATAGATCGATTGAGATCAAAATTGAAGTATGTGAAGGATATGTAATACAAGTATAACGATATTGATCAAATTTCGAAAGGCAACCATATAATGTACAGAGTATTTCAAAGGCTGTAAAATAGTATTCTTGTTGATGTCTGAACCTGTATTAAGAACTGTTGTCTAACAGCAGAAACAGTTGCTATATATCCAACTTCGAATCAGTAATTGTCCATGACCACGGTCACTCATCAATTACTTAAACTGGAAGCAAAAAACTTTGGAACTAAACAAAAATACTTAAGAACTGTAAACAATAAAACATAATAATCTAGACGCATTCTTTAAAGATAAGCGCTGATGAATGCTTTTGTCAACAGAACGACATAGATGGTTCGAGACATGTTCTTAATGGTACTTTCTAAACACCCCTACTAACAAAAGATAACAAAAGTATTAAAAGTTATTAACACACCACATAATTCTTATCCATATAGTACTATCTTATCATAAGGAATATTAATGGAAAAATGTAGAATATTAGTAAAGAGAAATATAGATACTTCCGTATTTTCAATAAAATTCAATGCCCAGAGGACTATTGAGTGCCAGCAATTTAATTACTCGTAAAGTTAGCTCAGTAAAATAATTACAGATAGAGTTAATAAAATATCACAGCAAAGCCAACTACTTGTAAACCAAAATATATAGAAGCAAAGAGAAGAAAACTGACGGGTAAAAGAAATATCTGGCTGCGAAGTAAACAAAGCTAATGGCGTTGTAAGAGAGAGATGTAGCAGTGTAACAATGCAAGTAGACTCGTAAATGAGATACATGGCAGCAAAGCGAAGCAAATGGACTTACAAAAAAATAGAGATATATAAAAGCAAAATGAAGCCAATGGACTTGTAAAGGAGATGTAGAGCACTGCAGCGAAGCCAGTACGCTTGTAAACGATATATGGCAGCGAAGTGAAGCAAGTAGGCTTATAAAAACATAGAGATATGTAGAAGTGGAGCTATTTTTTTAATTTGCATACCTTATTTTCACCTGTCCCATTCATGGGTCCATGAATGGTGACCATTCGTGGAACCGCCCTGTCCATGTATGGTACAACCCGTCCGTGGATGGGAGGCTACCATGAACAGGTCACAACAGCAATCATGAGATAGGGATACATCGTGATTTATCAAACTAGCCCATATATACTTCCTTGTATTCATTCAGATAGTAGAATGAAAATTTCTAGTTTGCTCTTGAGTACAAGCTATTTTCGTCTTCGACTGATAATCACTTAGTTGTCGCTCGGTTGAATAGGTAGATGCGGTACGCACGGCCACGAGGATCTGTCGCACGTGTTGGTTGATGTTGAGACAATTGAGTACTAAGAGATTGAAAGGTCGATTTGTATAAGAGTGATTACCTCGCGGCCTAACTAAGGAGAACTGCAATATCATATATAAGGAAATCCTGACGCTCCGCTGTGAAACTACAGTGGCAAAGAGAAATTTGCATGTTGAAAGTACTGATTGCTAGAAGCTTGTATATTGTTCCAGTCCATTCACGGAGGCGGTTCCTCCACGGAGTACCTAGTCAGTTCACGGAGGCCCACCTTCCGTGAACGAACCGTCCATTCGCGGAGTCCGTACCCCACCTCCGTGAACTGACTAGTTCTTTCGAGGAGTCAGTCAAAATTACACATACTCTGCTTTGCACGCATGTATGTGCATGCACTGGCATGTATGTACACTCAGCTGGCTCTATATATCCAGCTGAATTCAATCAGCCCAACCACATACGTTCAGCGCAGCACAATTGAGTATATTCTTCACAGCACAACTGAGTTCATTCCACGGATTCTATCGTACTGAAAATATGGACTGCCGTACATCTACCATCCCACATCAAATTCCGCCATTCAAAGAGGGTAGACATCGAGAACTTTCTCTCTGGGAAGCCGCTCGTCTTCAGTCCCCTGCTGAGCTCATCCAAGTATGTTGTAGGTGTAAAGGCAACTGAATGACTGTTCGTTACAAGTGTTTCAAAGCAGAAAACTGAGTGCATACTTCATTGCCATGGCCAAGATGGTGGTGTGCAGTGCATAAATACTGGACCTTCTGCTGCGCCATCAGGTATTTCAATCTCGAACGAAACACAAGATCAGCCCCACCGGAGCCAAGTTACAATCTAAAACGCCGTCGAGCCAATACGCAAGGAGACGCTTGCGTGGATACTGAGGATGAGGAGGTTCTCGAGGGGGAAGGGGACACTCGGGAGGAATAGGAGGAGGAGGAGGGCAAAGAGGATGCGGCCAATGAGGAGGAAGATGAGGAAGATGAGCCGGTTTCGACGATGACATGGAGCACAGCGTAATTGTAGTTGCATCAGGACATCCAATAGGTATCCCATTGTAGGGATCACAATGATGTATACATTATTTATAATTTTTGATTGACTCCGTGAGCGAACTAGTCAGTTCACGGAGGTGGGGTACTGACTCCGTGAATGGACGGTTCGTTCATGGAAGGTGGGCCTCCGTGAACTGACTAGGCACTCCGCGGAGGAACCGCCTCCGTGAATGGACTAGAACAACCCTCACCTCCACCGCTCGATGCCTTCCGCAGGAGCTACCAATCTCCAACCGAGCATCCAACCCGCTTTTATTGCCACATGTCAACCACTCGCGCAGCTTCTCAGCATAATACCTTCAACATCAGTTACGATACCTTCGATCTGCCTGGCACTCATAACCGCGGGGGCTGCCGCCACAGATATCGCCTACAGGTCAAGCCACTGCTATCATCAACTCTGTTCTCGTTAGATGCTCACATCAACATGAGAAGCATACGCTAACTTGCAAGCAGTCTTCGTGGTAGATGCGAATGTTTTCCTACCGGAATCCTCATTGCGCACCAGCATATCGTACGACAAGGAACTACTTTTCGCCTCTTCACCACCAACGCCACTAAAGCGGGCCATCAAGTCTCCACCGCTCCCCTTCGCTCCTCCTTCACCACCACCTTCACCTCAGCCATCGCACCACCCGCAAGGTGTGCATCTGGCCCCTCTCTCTCGCCGGCTGGGCCGTGACAACGATGAGCTACTTCACTCTGGCACAGCATTCGTAACCGTCCGTCCCGTCCGGCAGAGATCCCAGACTGCGATTTTCCGGGCTGAGGATTCACGCCCGCTTTAGCCCTAAGGCTTCGAGGTTCAGGACTGCAACCCTGCAGGGCCTCACAGCCTTGTAAAAACTGAGCTTGAAGTCGGTGGTCTCGGGGCGACGGGAAAAACAAGCTACCTATATTCACCCATCAATGTGAAGTGGAACAACAGTTTGGGAAATGCTGACCAGATCAGAAGATGCCGAACTATCCCTTGCTATGCAGGCGGAATTTTCGTTAGCTAGCCGGAATTCCTTCTTGCCAGCTGCAATAATTCACACCCCAACACCGGCAACATCCGCCAGGGCCCTTCAGTCACCCTAAAGAGGCCCTCGGGATTCTAGCTTCAGCCCAAGAGGCCCTAGGCTAAACACAAGGTACACCCGCTCTGGGCGGCGGTAGAGACGGACGGTTGAGAACCCTGCTCTGGCAAAATCCGTATTCCCACTTCTCCTCCTCCTCCCCCGCTTCGCCGTGCTAATAGTACGTATGGGCAAGACCCTCCTCCGGCGCTGCATTTCCAGACAATGATCAGCACCATGCCAACAATGGGGTGAGACCAAACGCATACATGAGAGGTAATGGAATCTCACATCTGCATGGAACAGGGCTCTAAAATTCATTACGCCCAGTCGCCTCGGACAGTTAGGAAACCTGGGCTTTCCTCAATGGGAGACACTTCATGCAGTACCATGAAACTTCACAATGCCTATGTGGACTTTGTCCGAACCGGGATTGTACCTAGTACCGTGGGCTTGGTGCAGCACGCTACCGACAGCCTCGGGCTTGGTACGGCTCCAACCTTTCTGTCAGCCTCTGGCTTGAAATGGGCCTAATTCTTTCTCCGTGGCCCTCGGGCGTGAGTTGTGCTTTCTTCTTGTACATTGCTCTTCGTATGATTTCGTTTCTTATTTATGTCTATCATATTTTTCCCTTTGTACGATAGACAGTTTCTTTTAGTCCATTCACAGAGGCGGTTTCTCAGTAGAGTACCCTGTAAGTTCACGAAGGCCCACCTTTCATGAACTGACTGGTTCATTCCTGGAATCCATACCCCACCTCCGTGAACTAACCGGTTCGTTCATGCAGTCAATTAAAAATTATACATACTATGTACTCGAGTACATCATCGTGAACCCGACAATCGGTTGCATCTTGGACATCCTGGCGCAACTACAATTACACCGTGCTCCATGTCATCGTTTGAAACAGTCTCATCTTCCTCATTTCCCTGCTCCTCATTGCCCTCTTCCTCTTCATCCCCAGTGACCTCTTCCGCCTCGAGAATCTCCCCATCCTCACAATCCGATTCTGTCTAGTGTTCCTAAGCGGCCTGCACGTGATTCAAAAAGCCTGCATCAGCCTGCATAAGCCTTGGTCTGGTTGATGGATGGAATACGGCAATGGCAGGGCTACGATGATTGAGTTGGATATGGTTTATGTTTCGTACTTTGGAGACTTTCTTAGTAATGGCAGCAGAGAATCTTTCAAACAAAATATTCTGTTTAGGCTTAGTCCGCCAAGAAAAGCCGCCAGGCCGGCCGGAAAAGCCGCCAGGCCCGGCCCGGCCTTCATTTGAAAGCCGCCGCTAAGGCCGGTCTAGCCGCTTAGGAACACTGATTCTGTCAAATCGCTACCCTCATCGGCATGTCTATTATGCTGAACCTCTCTTGACTGAACCGCTCTTAACTTCTCTAAGTCTAAATGACTCGTACACAAGAACTAAAAGTGCCTGCACCTCCGCCACTCAACCCTAGCCCGACAGCACGTGATAACGGCACTCAAAATAGGTGACTTAGCTCAAGTGGAGCTGTTCTTATGTTTCGTTCGAGATTGAAAGTACCAGATAGCGCTGCGAAGCTCCAGTATTTCTGCACTGTGCACCACTATCTCGGCCATGGCAATGAAGTGTGCAATCGACTTTCGCTTTGAAACAGTTCGGTTGCACAGAACGTACCAAGTTGCGCTGATTGAATTCAGCTGGATAGAGCCAGCTGAGTGTACGTACCTGCCAGTGAGTGTGCATATATGCGTGCAGAGCGGAGTATTTGTAATTTTTGTTTGACTCCGCAAACGAACTAGTCAGTTCACGGAGGTGGGGTTCCGACTCCGCGAATGAAGCAGTCAGTTCATGGAAGGTGGGCATCCGTGAACTGACTGGGTACTCTGTTGAGGAACCGCCTTCGTGAATGGGCTAGAACACAGTTCAATCATCATCTTTCTTCTCTCCTCTTCTGTGATTGGTCTCAACAACCGTGATGGTGGCGTACAGTACACTAATATTGGGGTTCTGCAGCTCCATCTAGTACACTCAAACTTGAACGGATCACAACTCCACCAGGGCATAGTCAGATTCCAAGCGCTGTTGAGTAAATATATGACGGGAGAGCTGGCAGTAGGCTAAGTCCACTTGAAGAAGGGATGGTTTCAAATGAAGATATGGAGAACAGTGTAATTGTAGATGCACCACGACATTGAGGATACAACTGATCGTAGGGATTCTGGTTGACTATAGAGTAAGGATTGTTTTGGTAGAGCGAAACTAGCAGTTTTGTATGTGCACTCCACGAAGGAACAAGTCCATTGACGTAGGGTGAGACTCCGTGAATGGATCGGTAACACCGCGGAGTAACATCCTCCGCGAATGGACTAGAACAGCTTGCAGGTTGTCAAGTCTTATACAGGCCTCGTAGATATATTCAAGTATCGGCAGGCCTCGAAAATATACGCAGGCTTATGAAGGCATCGAACAGTGATGTCAACCATCCCATCGGACGGCAGGGGAGTGCATTTACGCTGCCTCCGGCCGATACTTTTCCGTCCCAGGCCGGTATCCGCAATCCTGGGCGGACATCAATCATTTGGGAATTCTATATGGCCAGAGATGAGTGAACCAATCGTAATGGACAGGATTTGCAGTTCATAGCGTTGGGATAACTTTGAGATTTGGTATGTTCAGACGGCACCTTGTAATCTTTCCCTGTCCTGAGCGATCCCGGACGGACGGGACGGTTGACTTCACTTCGACGACTTGTGATAATGGTATTGGAGTGTGGAAATAGGGTGTGGGTAGTGAATTATTCCGTGGTAGTAACAATACTTCGATGACGATTGTTGTAATTTGTATGAATTGAAGCATATATCCTATGCCGTATACTGATGACTGATGATGCCTTGTATGGAAGTATGCCCACGACGCAATCAGCTAGGTATAACTAAGTGAGATGCTTCAGCGCAACAGAGTACCTTCAGGTATGATGAATAACATCGGCATATAACCTTAGGGGACGTAGTTGACAAATATATATGCAACAAGTATAGTTTAAGTGACACATTGTGACGTGACTGGCCAGCGTAATGAGAGTGTGCATTGAGCAAACCGATTACAACATTGGCACAATGGTTCTGGCGTCAGTATGTTAAGCGCAATCGAGAAATAGTGTGAACCACGGAATGAAAACGGGACGGGAATCCCGTCCAAAAGCCGTCCCGTGGAAGTGCCAAGACGGGATTTCTCGCGGTCCGGCGAAATTGCGGTATGTGGACGGGATTGTCTCCTCTGCTCCAGCACCGCCAAAAAAAGCTAAAACGGTCTCCGAGTAAGAACGGCTGCGCGGAATCAAGATCGGAGACTCGAGGCTAATAAACATGAGTAGATTATTTGACGTCTAACAGGCGTCTTTATCGGACCAATATGTGTGAAGTTGACACGGGCGGGTGGTGTGGCGGATCACGAATAGCGCGGAACTTAGAGTTCCCAAGCAGGTTGCGGAAGGCGGCGGAAGGCGGCGGAAGCGAAGGACTAGCGGATGCGCACAGCGTTCACGGAAGCACCCGACGGTACATAACATGCTGTTCGATGTCCAGTGCCAGCCAGTCACCGGTTGTGAACATTGAGGCTCTTACGAACCCCGCACATCCGCTTCACATTTTAGTTGGTTGCCATCCGAAAAGCTCCGCCCCTCAAAAGTGGGGTCACATTCCTTGTCAGGCGCAGCACGCAATATTGGGCTATCCAATGAAAGAAAAAGATGTAAGATGAGGCTACTATGCAGTCCAGTGGGTGTTGCAGTATTGCGATTGTAAAAAAAAGAAATCGAAAATGGCGCATAGTTTCACAACAAAAAGGAAGCCGAAGAAAAGAAATGCGATTTCTGGTGGCAACGGATCACCGCACATCGACCAATCTCAAGAGGTCATGCACATAATCGCAGCCTACACAAATCTATCTGTGCAGCGCATATGGTTACCAGCTTCTACCGCTTTCCACTCCGACTCCCCACTGAGTGGTACCATCATGATTCGACTTGCGGAACTAGGAAAACTTCCGTAATTCCTTAGCGATCGGCGACATTATCGAGTTGAATAATATGGGACATTCCCGTGCATTAGTTTTAGATGTGTGCATCATATTGCAAACGGGCTACGACCATCTCCACAAGCATAAACTGTCGGACAGAGTTTGGCAGGCTGCCAAGAAGAATCTTCGTCGCCTGCTACAGATCGCTCCAATAAAATTATTTCTTCACCCCTCGAGTCGACTCAAAGTTACCTTGACGTTCTATCTAGCCAAGGCAGAATATTATCATTCCTTGTGGTTTGTATTTCCTCAATGACTCCGGTTGGGCAGTAGACACCAATCTCGGCTTGTCTGGACAGTGAGTTGCACTGTACCAAGGCTATAAGACCTGTTCCTTGCAGCAATTTAATAGTTTCCAGTTTTATCAACATCGTGCACTATACAGTTGATATAAGTACAAATGAAGATGCCAACAGTACTTTTAGACCACGGTGTATGGTCAAAATAAACCTCCGGTTTTTTCTTGTTCAGGGTGAGACGCGCCGAAATATTAGATTATGTGACACGACACACTGCCCATGTGGTTCTGCAAGAATTTGTGATACCCATGTCATCACTACTCATTCTTATCACCTCCCCTCACTTGCAATTGGTCCTATAATGCATGATGATTGTGGAACGATTGTATTGAGGGGTCCCTATTGGTTTGCATTCTACAATTTTGTAGCCTTGAATTCGATTGTAGTGGTGGGGGTTTTGGTATACTCGAGTATTACGCGAATAGACTCATAATGACAACCATTAAATTGCCGCCAGGAACAAGTCAAACAGTCGTTACACAGTGCCCTCGCACTGTCTGGGGAAACTCCAATAAATCCCCACTATTTATCTCTCATCGCCGCCCACCCTCTCCCGTAACCTCCACCTCAACCCAACCTCCACCTTAATCCCCACCACAACCCTATCTACCATGACCGCAACTCCTCCACAAACCCTCTACTTCGGCTACGGCAGCAACCTCTGGCTCGAACAAATGGCGCGCCGCTGTCCCGAGAGCCGCTTCGTCGGGCGAGCAGTGCTCCACAACTTCCGCTGGCAAATCAACCAACGCGGCTACGCCAACGTTATTCCGGACCCCGAAAATGTTGTCGAAGGTCTCTGCTACCTCCTCAGTGTTTCCGACGAAGCTACCTTAGACAGGGCCGAGGGCGTACCCTTCTCGTACGAAAAGATCTACAGAGAGGTGGAGTTCTTTCCGGCCACGGCGGGACTGGTAGGGAGGTGTGTGACGGAGATTGTGAACCCGGAGCATGAGCTTGTTTTGGCTACGGGCCGGGATCGCGCTGGTGAGGGGGTTGTGGCGCTGGTATATGCGAGTAGCACTTATACTACGGCCAGTCAGCCTAAGGCAGAGTATGTAGTGCGTATAAATCGGGGCGTTAGAGATGCGATCACGTTGGGGTTTTCGAGGGGATATGTGGACACGAAAATTAGGCCGCTTATGACAATATCGTAGTATATTTTGAATGGAAAACAAGCGGTCGACGAATAGTGGTATATATATGGAATGTGGGCTAGGGGGCTGATACCAATTCGCTATATAGTATTGAAAATACGGAAGTATCTACATTTCTCTTACTAATAATTGTACCTTTCTTGTTATTTCTCCATGTTATGAAAGGTCTTTGCAGATAAGAATAATGTGGTGTGTTAATACTTTTGTTATCTGTTATCTTTAGGTGTCTAGAAAGTTCTGGTTAGAACTTGTATAGAATCTTCTTTTTAGTTCCGTTGGAAAGGGATTTATCAGCGCTTATCATTTAGACCGCGTTTAGATTGTTCTAATGGTTTCCTTACGGTTCTTATTTATAATTATGTACAGTTGAAGAGTTTTTCTTTACTGGTTTGGGATATTGTTCCACGACCGTGGTCACGGACAATTACTCCTTATTTTATATATATATAGGTACTGTTTCTCCGGTTAGAGAACAGTTCTTTACACTTGCTCTGACATCATCAAGAGTACAATAATATCTTCTCGATACCTCCTCTCCATCATATTATTGTTTCTGATCTGCTTTAGTTTCTGACAAATCTTTATGTTCTTTCGCACCATATGCTATTAGGTGATGAGCCTGGATGAGCGATACCGAATCTAATCCTGAATATTCAACCCTACCAAGGAACCTATTCGAACAAGAAATTGAATACAAAGATTTACCCAAACAATCACCTACTACACCAACCAACCCTTTTAATATACCACTCCCTTTCGATAAAGGAAAAAATTGGATGGCTCCTGAAGGTGCCTCATCAACTGATCCGTTCTCCTTCTCTATGCGAGTAAATAAAAAGACTCCCGTCAATGTTAATCTCGATAGTATCAGCAAGCTTACGGAACAGGAGAACTATGGGATTTGGAAAGCCTCGATGACCATAATCCTGACGGGAATTAAGGCATATGAAGTGGTGGTAGATGGTGTGATCCCCGCAGAAAGAGCTAATGCAACAGAGGTTGATGCTTACGACCATCTTTGCCAAATCGCGTCGACCATATTCATACAGGTGGTCTCCCACGACATCTTGCAGAAGATTGTTGAGTTGGAGAAACCAATCCTGATGTGGACCTGGCTTGGCAACGAATATTATACAGATTCGGCTTACACACTAGTTTCTCAAATAATGAATCTAGTCTCCCTTCCTACCCAATACTCCGGCAATAACTGGTCAGAATTTATATCCAAGGTTGAGTCCAAGTGGCTCCACCTCACCAAACTCTCGAAAGGATTGACAGATTCGGATAGAACGACCTTTTCGGCCTTCCTGAACGAAGATAAGGCCAAACGAGATTTTTTGATGGGTTTTTTGGTTAAACGCCATAAAAACGTGATCGATAATCTTATGACTAAAGATAGTCTGTCGTATGCTGATGTAAATCAATCACTGATGGATATCGACACCTCCGAATCCGACGACAACACTGCTCTGTTTACTTCTAAACGTTCGGGTAATAAGTAGAAGGGAAAGAAGCCGGCCGGAAAAGGGAACTCCAACTCTTTCTCACCAAAGTTGAAAAATGCCACTTGGTGCAAGAAACACAATCCCGGTAAATCCGAAGGACATACCTGGAATGAGTGTTTTCACCTGCAGAAACTCAGCAAGGAGATGAAGGAAAAAGAGAAAAATGAAGAGGCAAACATTACAATGGAGACTAAAGTAAGAAACAAATCCTTCTACTTTGACTCGGCCTGTACCTCACACATGACCCCTTGCGCAGGACGTCTACTCAACTATACAAAGTGTTCCGGATTTGTAAAATCGAGTTGTATGGAGATTGTTGCCAACAGTAATGTGGTTAAGGAATGTGTTCTTAGGGATGGATCGGTTTCTTCTTTCCGTGTATGCGATGTGTTACTTGTTCCTATGTTAGGACATCCTCTGATTTCTTGGAGAAAATTACACACAAAAGGATATACTGAGTTTGGAGAGGGGGATTTCGTTTCTATTAATAAAGGAACAAAAGTTATGTTTGAAGCTGTTTTTGACAGAAATTTGTTTAAAATTCTTGATATTTCCCATTCGGCCAATACTGCTTACAACTTGTGGCATCAGGCTCTCGGACATCATGCACCATCCTCGATGGATAAAGAGTTAATGGTATATTCCGACTCTGATATCCCAGCAAAACCAAAGGACTTCATCTTCTCCTCCTGTGTTAAAAGCAAAATGGTTAGGGGACCTCAAATATCAACATCTCGAAAGGATAGGAATGAATTTGATCTTGTTCATTCCGCTTTGAGTGGACCTTTTCCAGATCCGTCATATGGTAATTCCCTTTACTATATTACTTTAATCGATGATGCTACAAGGGTTGAGTGGGTTCGATTTATGATATAAATATCAGAGACTACTAAAATTGTCAAAGATTTTGGTGCAGAAATGGAACTTCAATACCACAAAACTCCGAAGGCATTTCGAACGGATAATGGTGGGGAATCTATTACCAACGTCTTGAAAGGGTTCTTTGAGTAAAAGGGAATTATACACATGTTTACTCCTCCTTATTCCCCTGAATCAAATGGAGTTGCAGAACATCTTAATCCAACTATAGAAGAAGCACTAAGAACTATGCTTGAGAGTGCGGTTACCTACGATAAGAGATTATGGGCTGAGGCTGTGTTCACCTCAATACATATAAAAAATTGTCAACCTTATTCGGCACTAAAGGATCTAACTCCTTATGAGGCTTTTTATGGCTCACAGCCATCGATCAAGCACCTTCAACCCTTCGGCAGAGAATGTAATATCCAAGTTCCTTATCAGAAACGAAATGATGGAAAGAAGTTATCTCCGAGGGCACACAGGCCTATTTTTACCGGATACACCAATACCATTAATCATTACAGAGTGTTCTTACCTGATATGAAAAAGACCATAGTATCGGCAGATATTTTCTTTCCCTCTTTTCAAATAGAAGGGGCTACGCCTTCAATATATTGTCAACCTGTTGTTTCCTCTGAATCGAAACAAACATCTCTTGATTATACCTATACTAATAAAGGAGAATCATCGGATGATTTGTGGAGAAAATGGATGAGAGATAATCCACAAGAAGGTAATGATCTATTCAATAATCATCATCCAGTTATTGATCGATCGATAATGGCCGATTTTAGAAGTGGAAAAAGAGACTAGTATCTTGGAAGTCCCTATTAGGTTTATGACGATAAAGATATGGCTGATCATGAAGCCCTACCTGTTGAACGAGTCGAAAACGATATAGAAAGTTTCGATGGATCAGTACGAATAGCAATTCCTGATGACTACTTCTTGAAAGAAGAAAAGCATCATAATCCAGACCAACGATCTCAACTTCCATTGGGAAATGTCAGTCTTTCTCCTCCACGGCGTATGACGCCACCACCAATTCCACTTGTTCATGATGCTACCCATGGCAGAAGAATAGTTATTCCGCCTGAAAGTTATAGTTTCGAGAACCAAGTTCCTGAAGTTACCATGCGTCATGCACCTTCTCAATCTCCTACTCCGGAAAAACAACCTCTGGAAGGACTTGAAGGAAGTCAATGGGCATATTTGAGTGTACTACTAATAGACGAACCAAAGTCTTACTGACAGGCCAAAGTGTCACCACAATGGTCAGATTGGAAGATGGCTATGGATGATGAGTTAAAGTCACTCAAGGAAAATGATGTTTGGGATGTAATCCCAAAACCAGTTGGAAGGAAAATTGTTGCGAGTAGATGGGTATTTAAAGCCAAAGGAAATGCTCAAGGAGAAGTCGAACGATATCAAGCACGGTTAGTGGCCAAACAATTCTCACAAATTTTAGGCCAAGATTACGATGAAATATTCGCCCCGGTTGTTCGTTACGATTCTCTTTGACTTTTATTGGCTATATCAGCATCGAAAGGATGGCGACCTAGCGAACTGGTCATCAAAACTGCATCCCTATATGGGATTTTGAAGGAAGAAGTGTATATGGATCTACCAGAAGGCAGCTAGTTAGATGTAATGGTAGCAAAGTTAAAGAGGTGTTTATACGGATTGAAGCAATCTCCAAGGGAATGGTGCTACAGGTTGATAGAATACTTACGACCCTTCGGATTTGCTGTCACTGCTTGGGACCCGTGTATTCTTGTTCAAAAATCAGGGGACTTATTTTTGGCTATATATGTGGACGACATTACCATGTTTGGAGCTACTGGAGAGCTAAAAGAGCAAACCATTAACATGTTGAAGACTGAGTTCAAAGTTAACGACATGGGCAAGGTTAATTGGCTTCTAGGAATCCAACTAACCTTTACCAAGGATGGAATTACTCTATCCCAGAAGAAATTTGTCGATAAGATTCTGAACCGTTTTTCAATACAAGATTGTAAACCTGTCTCGACACCTATCTCCCCAAACCACAGGTTGAAGGCTATTGAAGTCGACGAACAGAGTACCGATACAACTGCATATCAACAAATAATCCAATCATTCATGTATTTAGTTACTGGAACCAGACCTGATCTAGGGTATACAAACACTCACCTCGCTCAATTCAATTAATCTCCCTCGATTACGCACCCTACCACGGCCAAAAGAGTACTTCGATATTTCCAAGGAACAAAGAATAGACACCTTGTTTATCCTTGGAATGATCAACTCAAAATAACTGCTTATACGGATGCGTCTTACAGCAATTGTTTAGATACGAGACGAAGCTTTTCGGAATATATTTTTCAGCTTGGAAATCCTACTGTCTCATGGAGATGTTGGAAACAACGGTCCGTGGCCACCGCCACCTGTGCGGCTGTCTATATGGCACTTGTGATGATGACACAACATCATCTTTGATTGAAGCGTAGAAGTCAAGAGTTATTGAAAATAGATATTCCAACAGATCTCTTTGGCGATAGCAACGCCGCTGTTGATGTTGCATATAATTGAATGCTTAACGATCAATCAAAACATATCGATGTGGCATATCACATTACTCGAGACCATATCAACCAAGGAAATGTGTCAGTTATGTATGTACCTTCTGAAGAAAAATTTGCAGATATATGTACAAAGGGAATCACAAGATATGTTAATGACCACTTATGTTCAAAGGTATTTGGATCAAAGTGAGAAGGGGTATTGAAAATACAGAAGTATCTACATTTCTCTTACTAATAATTGTACCTTTCTTGTTATTTCTCCATGTTATGAAAGGTCTTTGCAGATAAGAATAATGTGGTGTGTTAATACTTTTGTTATCTGTTATCTTTAGGTGTCTAGAAAGTTCTGGTTAGAACTTGTCTAGAATCTTCTTTTTAGTTCTGTTGGAAAGGAATTTATCAGCGCTTATCTGTTAGAACGCATTTAGATTGTTCTAATGGTTTCCTTATGGTTCTTATTTATAATTATGTACAGTTGAAGAGTTTTTCTTTACGGTTTTAGGATATTGTTCCGCGACTGTGGTCATGGACAATCGCTCCTTATTTTATGTATATATCGATACGGTTTCTCCAATTACAGAACAGTTCTTTAGACTTGCTCTGACATCGATAAGATTACAATAATATCTTCTCGTTACCTCCTCTCCATCATATTATTGTTTCTGATCTTCTTTAGATTCTGACAAATCTATCTGTTCTTTCGCACTATATTCTATTATATAGGAGGGTTAAAAAAGATGGGATCTGCTCCATCGCAGTACCTCCAAGATTGTTTGCTTGAATGAACCTGTTTCCGTCAATGACCATTAACTGAGCGAAGTGTGTGGGTGTCACATATGATGCTCACAAAGTGGCTCCATTTGGCAAAGGAATAATCCAGTTTCTGATTAGCAGCAAGAGAACAGTGACCCTAAGCGGCCCGGCCGGCCTGCATATTTCAAGGCCTGCATAAAGCTTGCATGGGCCTGCATAAATCTGTGTAAATCTACGAATGCCTGCAGAAAGTCCGAATAACCCCTGCAAAGCCTATCAAAGCATGCAGAAGCCAGTCAAAGCCTGCAGAAGCCTACCAAAGCCTGCATTAATCCTCAATAACCCATGAAACACCACTTGCCCTTCTCATTAACCGCCCTTTCATGGAGAGTATTAAAGTTATTAATACACAGAGCTTTTGCACTTACTAGAATGCGAATATTCTGTACCTCACACTACTGACCGTAACACCACAATAGCCTTCCCATCCTCCACCGCCGACATTACAAATCCTCTATCCTGGATACGGTGGTATAGCTGTCTTGAATTCCACTTGGAGCTCTGTGGAAGGATTGGAAATACTAGCGGAGGAGCCGGTGGCAAGTGAAAACTCGTGTATGAGTATATGAGAGCTTATGAGTCAATTCGCTGACCTCCAGTGTATCGGTGGCTTCCTTCCAGGCCATATAATACCAGTTGCTGTTGCAATCGTACGTAGGGAAAACCGTGTGTGTTGATTCTATGATAAAGATAAGAGAAGGAGAAAGACTCGATTCGCATACAGAGGATCATCAGGGAAAACTTTGATGCTTTGTCACTCTGAGTCACTTTGCCACCGGATATATAACATTTGATATTGCAATTCTAACGAGGATTATTCTATGTATGGGTGTTCTGGATAAGACTTGCTACCGATCCACAGTAGTCTATATACCATACATGATCAAAAGTGACGAGTCACGCCCGCTTCCTCGATATAAGGTCTTGCTGGGTTACCTAAATCAAGCTTTCCCACCTTGACTCCGACTCCTAGCTCAAATTTCTACGACCAACTTGAGTTCAATACACTGGTATTGAGAATATTGGTGCTATACCCATAGCAATCGGCATTAGACGGAGGTCCTGGTTTGGAGAATTATACTCCTGGGAAACGCACTATAGGCTCCCGTCGATATCGGCAAAAACGCTAGGAAATGACTTAGGAGCGCTTCCGTCAAAGTGTCCACTGGCCATACGAGCACATTTCAGTACGAAAGGGAATGAGTCAGGGAATGCACCATTCAACATGGCTTTCCCTATAACTGTCGCAAAAACAGCCAAAAAAAGATTCGAACAATTGGTAGTGACTCTGAATAATGGCGTCGAGATAAGCTGTTCGGAAGCAACCGAGGTTCGGCCATACACCTCGGCCTCGAATAGGGCTAGACGAATCTCCGAGGGAAGATCAGCAGCTAAGGCGGAGTGGGAGGCCGACAAGTGCAGCAAGCACTTCAGCTACAGACTCAAGGGCATGGCGGGGACCAAGAGACCTATCCCGATGACAAGCGTAAAGCCGCTGGCCGCCAGGTTCTACCGACTAAAGTCCGGGCATGCGCCCACGGGAGTCTACCTAAAACGGTTCGGCCACCGAGATGACGACAAATGCTGGTGGTGTGGAGGGACTGTGTCCCAGACGCGGGAGCACCTCTTCCGCCACTGCAGCCGGTGAAGAGACCACCAGAGAGAACTATGGAAGGCGGTGGGAAAGGCGACGAGCTGGAAGGCGGGCAGATGCCGGCACGTGCAGATCTCTGAGCTCTTTTCCATAGAAGAGTGCGACCAAGCGGTGATGGATTTCCTGGCGGCCACTGAGGTCGGGAAGTTTCCGCCCAATTGAAGTAGCGGGATGGAGCGGGCTCAGGGCTTGGGGCTCAGGAGCGGCTTCGGAGGCAGCGGGGTTATACCATTCCTTCTTTCTTTCTTCTTTCTTTCTTTCTTTCTTTCTTTCCGTCTTGCTTTCTGTCTTTCTCTTATCTTTCATTTGTCAGCGGGGACGAAGGGTAGCGGGGGGGGAGCTCCGCCATCTAGCCGGCTCGCCCGGAGGCGAAGGGGATATCAGGGTCCTGTCATACTCTAATTAGAGTCAATACAGTATGATTAAACAACAACAACAGCAACCGAGGTTCCCAAGTTAATTGCTGACCTGGAACAACGCAAACGAACCATATCCTTGGTATCCAAGCAACCGGGATTGTCCTACACTGACATACAACCCATGCCATTAGAAGGTGAACTACCAAAATAATTGGAAAGGAAAGTGGTGATCAAAATCACACCACCGATCAGCAATTCAAGACAACAGACGATTAGAAACACCATCATCAGGTTCTAATGAACTTCACTACATGATAATTCGGCCTATAATTCTGAACAATTGAGGGCTCGATGCCGGTTTTGTGAATTCACCCGAAACACAACTAGCTCGTTCTCTCGGCATGGGTCAGTTGAACTGCTCGTTGTGCTCTGCGCTGCGGTAAACAGAAATCGACTGATTGACCATTTCCCGTTGCGAGTTCTCGGAGAAAGGAATGTCTTTGAGGTCTTTTACGTCCATGCTCTGAAGAGTTCCATACCTTCGCAGGGTAGCAAGGCATCAAAGCATGGGGCCACTAAGTCTATGGCATTCATCAATTGCGAAACCGATCTCTGCTTCAATCGAGCTCCAACCTGCATTGCACATTAGTATCGGTTTCATACAACAGTATGCCGGACAAACTGGTAATAAACCTCCGAAATGTGCGAGGAAGCTCACACGGAGCTCGTTTTGCATAGTTCTGACCTCCAGCACCGTCCAAGCCTTATCACTTAGAAATATTGGTCTATAGCAAGCTGCCGACTCGAGGTCTAATCCATTAGCCACTATTCGTACAGTATATACTGAGCGCGACTAGGGGAGCTGAGCTATACTGCTCAAGCCGCGATGCGAGCCATTGGACAATCCAGAAGTTGATCATGAGGAAGTTCCGTTATGGCGGGGTAAATTCTGGGTGACATTGACTCTGTAAGTCTCTTGAGTCAAATTGGTCTCGTCGTCGGCGACGAAAGAGCTGTAGTCACAAGACGATGGTTAATATAAGGATGCTGAATAACTCTGCGAAGTGCTTTTCCGCATGACTGGGGGACCGGCCAACGGCTAAGTTTCAAAACACGCCAACCGCAACTCCCTAAACCCTAAGATGAGGATAGTCAGGATCCCGCGCAATCTACTACATGTGAAGGCATTTTATTGCCAGGGCTTTTCTACTTATCTGATGTACATGCCGTTACTCCCTTTTTGAGCGTTCAATTGTCCGTCATTGAGACACTGAAATATGTGAAATATGTTGAGATCAATCTAGTATGAATAGAGATATTGAATTGACTATTGTACAAAAGTAATTGTTTAAAGAACAAATAGAGAGAAAGACAGGCATATATATGGGAAAGAAGAGGGCGTCCTCGGCAAAGCCGAGTATTAGATTCAGAGACCAATAACGAGCATCACTCCCGGGGCTAGACCTCTCCCTCGGCATGGGGGCTGCAAGCCACCAGCCACAAGTCAGTAAAGAAAAGGGACACACTGCAGACACACGGAGTAACGAAGGTAGCTGTCTTCAGCGACTCGCAAGCAGCCATTCGACGAACGGAGCACCTGGAACCTGGGCCAGGGCAGCATCTAGCCAGGTGGATTAGCCAGTGCGCAAGGAATCTCCGCGAAGCCGGCATAGAGACAGAAATCCACTGGGTCCCAGGACACACTGGCATCCCCGGAAATGAGGAAGCAGATCGCCAAGCGAATCTAGCGAGAGAGGGCCGCAGAGCAGGCACAGTACGAGAACAAGTATACACCTCGGTGGCGAACAGGACCAGACGAATCTCAGAAGCAAAGACGGCGGCGAAGGCTGAGTGGGAGGCCGACAAATGCAGTAAGCACCACGGCTATAGGCTGAAAGGCAAAGCTGGAAGCAAGAGACCCATCCCAATGAACAGTGTGAAGCCTCTGGCAGCCAGGTTCTACCGACTGAAGTCTGGACACGCACCAGTTGGCACGTACCTAAAACGGTTCGGACACCGAGACGATGACAAGTGCTGGTGGTGCGGCGGCGGAGGCAGGACGGTGGCCCAGACGCGGGAACATCTCTTCCGCCGTAACCGCCACTGCAGCCGATGAAAAGACCAACAGAAAATGCTCTGGAAAGAGGTGGGAAAAGTGACTGGGTGGAGAGCAGGCCGATGCCGACACGTCCAAGTCTCTGAGCTGCTCTCCATGGAGAAGTGCGATAAAGCGGTAATGGACTTCCTGGCGGCTACTGATGTCGGGAAGTTCCCGCCCAAAATGGACGGAGGAGTAAGAGCCGGCGGGCAACGGGCGGAGGAATAAGAGCCGGCGGGCTCTCCTTGATTTCATCCCTTTTCCTTTGTATTCTATGTTGATCGTTTTTTTTCAGACGCTTGCTATCTTTCTTTCTTGTATCAGAAGGGGACGACGGGTAGCAGGAGTGGAGCTCCGCCATCTAGCCGACCAGCCCGGAGGCGGGGGGGATTAAGGGACTGTCATACTCTAAGTAGAGTGAATACAGTATGATTAAAACAAAACAAAAAGCCACCAGCCACATGACCGCAGCCTTAGGCCGATAGGGGCTATAAGCCCCCCGAACACCACACAAGCCATCGGGCCAAATCCCATGCCAACAAATTACCTATGCATTCTAGCTGATACCTTGCGTCTAGCTCTTATGGTAGGTACCGTACGTATCTTGATTCTTGGCTGCAATTGACAAAGGAATGTCGGTTGCCACCTAACATGCGCAGACGTATTTATTTCACAGGCGATATGATACACCAATTAACAAAGACCACAATGTCGCTAATCGGCGATCAATCGCAGGCTATGGGTTAGTGCAAAATAACAAAGACAGACTGGCTGGCGAGATAGTTGGCGACATGTGAAATGGGCTTGTTCCGAGCAAACTGTAATCAATTGATCCCGGTCAGCCTGATACAATAGGAAGGTTTAGTGATTTGGTGCGCAATTTGCACCAGCTAAAACTGAGATGGAGGGAGTGTGGCTATGGTGGCTAGGTGTTATTCATAACTGCTGTTTCAGGGGATATTCTTTCTTTTCTCTTAACATCTGTCGATTATGCATCTTTGATTTCCAGTCCAATCAACTTATTGCGCCAAATCCGGACAAAGATCCCATCGTATCTTCAGACTTGCTGCTTCTGGCTCTCTTATTCGCATCAATTTTGTTCTTTGTGGCTCTATTACTTGCTTTAGGATTACATTTCGAACTACATTTCGAACTGCGTCCCCAATTTCTTACTAAAACAATTGACAGATTGACTTTTTCTCATCAGCTGAGTATACCTAATTCACACACTGGGAGCGTAAACGTCCTGCCCTACTGAATGTCACCTGAGTTTTAAGAGTCTCAGAAGAAAAAACTAACTATGGCTCATCCTCCTCCATACCACCTTGTCAAGGATCTTTGTTTCGCCATGAACCTCGTTTTGCATTCGATCACACTGAGAAGCTAACATCCCAGAGGTTACTAGGACTCCAACTTCAATACTTAGATCCCAGTTCTCAAATCCTTTCTCACTTCCGAACCAAGCAAGCTTCTCACAGGCCATCGAGAAATATCGACAAGCCTACCGGCTTATAACAAGAGACAATGGTTACTTCCTGCTTCTTAACATTTCACGTCATCTACCCCACAGCCGGGCAGAATGAGTCCTCTGAATTAAATTGATAATGAACCGTTTACTATCCTGGTACAGCCACATTGCTTGCAGCCAGGATGTAGGCAACCATATTGGTCGAGAGGGTAGCAGGATAGGTACCATCATACTTAGACACTTCGCGGGAGTGCAATTCCACTCCAACGGTAATCTTAACTACACACAATCATACACTATCACTCATATCCTCGTTTGCAAACGTATCTACATATATAGACTTATTCTTGCGTATGGGGCCGTATGAGGAAGTACGCCTTTACATGATCTTACGGATCGCAAAGAATTTTTGGAGGAAAGCTCCGAGGTTGGTCAAAGGTCTAGCCGAAGAAAAGAAACAGATGTTCGACAGTCTCTCAGAAGCCCTCAAGCATCAAATTCCAGAACAAAAACAGGACAAGGGCAAGTCACGGCGGAAGGTCTTGGTGAAAATGATGAACCTTCGTCAAGGGAGAAGCCAAACTCGGGGGCTTATATATGGGAAACTAAGGCTATTGAAGAGGATATGCAGAACGATTTATACCGTGCCCTGACTTGTCTAGTGCGAACCACGTGACGATATCCATGCCCGTGCTCGTCGACATGCACCTGTGAGACCTGTATCATGTACAAAACGTTCCGGAAACTCTTCCGGCCCTTGAAATCGAAGGATGCAGTTAAAACTCGGCCACTTGAGTTAATCCACTCCAACATTATCATGCCCGTGTCGTCTCCGACGATGCAAGGCTACCAATCTAATAGTTATACACTTGGTTTGTCCGCTCGAAGCATTCTCATTGGTCGGGTGAATTTGCCATGTGGCGCGTGTGGCAGATACAGTGGCGGGTACAGTGGCGGATATCCACATGTTTGACTCAGGATTTATCCCGAAGACCTACTAGTTTTTAGAATTCCATCGAAGCTGCTAGAAAGGATTGGAGAGTACTTGCTTATGCACTGAGTCATATGTGTAGACTCATTCACAAATTTTCACTTGCCACCCGCCATTCACCACTGCCGGCACCACTCTACCATCTCCCACGAACTTCAAATTTCTCAGGCATATAATGGCATGGATTCTACCATGAGAGAGTTCGGTAGACAATCACTTTTGTAAAATCAATAATTCAATCTCTCTTTGTACTCAATCACTCTCAACAATACAGCAGACACAGTATCAGATATACAGTGGAGGATTTACAGTGGCAGATATATATACAGTGGCAGATACACAGCGGTGGATGCAGAGCCAGATAGACAGTACCAGATCAAGATACAGTGCCAGATATACAGTACCGGATCAAGATACACATTCACAGGGGCAGATACACCGGGGTGGATACACAGTGTTAGATGTACAACGGCAAAAACAATGGCAGATATACAACACAGCAAGTACATTGGCAGATACAAGGCAGCAGATACACTGTGAAAGTTACAAAATGGTGGATATACAGCGGTGGATATACAGCGGCAGATACAGCAGTGGATATACAACACAGTAGACACAGTGGTTGATCTGCAGTAGCAGATACAGTGGCGGATATACAACACAGTAGATACAGCGGCAGATACACAGTGGCAGATAAACAGCGGCAGATCCACAGCGGCAGATAAACAGTGGCAGAAACACAGCGGCAGATACACAGCGGCGGATACCAGTGTCAGATAAACAGCAGCAGATAGCAGCATCTCATAAACAGCAGCGGATACACAACACAGCAGACACAGTGGCAGATACACCATGGCAGATATATATACAGTGACAGATATACAGCTACATATACAGTACCAGGTCAGGATACATATTCACAGTGGTGGATATAGAGAAGTAGTTCAAGATACACAGCAGGATGTACACGGTGGCGGATACATGGCAGCAGGTTTCACAGCAGCTGATACCCAGTGGTAGATGAACAGCAGCAGATATAGTAGTGGATATACAACACAGTAGATACAGTGGCAGATACACAGTGGCAGATACACAATGGCGGATTCACAGCGGCAGATACACAGCAGCAGATACACAGCAGCAGATACACAGCGGCAGATACACAGCAGCACCAAATCAAGATACCCAGTGGTAAACACACAGCAGAAGTCAAGATGATCTGCCTGATATCGTAACAAGTCCACCATGCTCAACGTTTTGAATCTTGGGGGCGGCAAAGCCGCCACCGATGCTAGTATATCATTATGTTCACCTATAACTACTCAAGATATGCTAAGGTTTACTTTATGCATGAAGGCCAAGTCGGGGGGCTCCGGCCCAATTCCAGGAGTACGTGGCCATTGTCTAGAAGCAGCGCCCGAAGAGGAAGGTTTGTCGAATCCGAGATGATGGCGGAACAGAGTATGGCAATCAAGAGAAGTTTCTCAAGTACTTAGCAGAGGAAGGTATCAGTAAGTGTTGGCACCGTACTTACAACAGCAGAATAGCCTCTCAGAGCGAAGCATGATGAGCGCAATAATCTTACACAAGAAGAGTGGAATTGTCTAAAGAGAATAAAGCTATCTATAGGAAAATCTAAGCCTTTATATACACGAGTTGAGAGTTGTTACAGGTATACTTGTGCCGAGATATGTTACAGATCTGATACACGGTGACTGCTGCAGGGCTGATGTCTCGCCCATATATCTCGAGTCTTTCTCTTTTCCTTCTCTCTTCTCTGTACCATGGAATACACGCACACGGTTCTCCCCAACTTCTATATCGTAACAAGAGTGGCGGAGAAGCCAGTGAGTGATAATTCGTGAATGTGTCTGATTAGTCAGAACATCAGAAATCACTCTCTAGAGCATTCTAGTATTTTCGATATTATTAGCAACTATTATAAACCGCTCTTCAGTCCTTTTCAACAGGTGTGATGGTCTCCCAGTAACCTCTAGGCCACTCTAGCGGCTTACAATCCTTTCCAGCTGCTTGTAGGCTTTTCGGGCTGAATCCTTAGTCAACAAAGCAATCGTACGGTGATCGACCCCGCTCGATCTATGCTTAGATATGCACGGATGCCGAATAAGCTCCGGGCTAAGGCTGTATCTACGGCGGTTTGTATCAAGAATCGGCTGCCGACTTAAGTACTCCCAAACTCGATCCCTTTTGAGAGATGGGCTCAGAAGAAGCCCTTAGCCCGATATCTCTCATCGTTGGGCCTTCGGAGACCTACGGAGGAAACTCGACAACCATGTATATCAGTGTGTGCTGCTTAGATACTCAGCGGAGACATAGATCAAATACCGAGTCACAGAAATTAATTACCTCGGGCCAATTCTTCACGGCTCGAGACGTCAAGTTTATTGAGTCGATCCTTTACCGTCGATTGTTGAACGCTGACAAGGATGCATAGAGTGGTGCCAGAGAGCGTGAGAGCTGACAATATAGCCTGCGTGCAGGCCGTGGCACTGTATGGAAGTGAGCTCTAGCGGGAGCTAAGCGAAATCGGAAGACGAGACGACCTCTAACTCCTCTTGAACCGGCAAGTTAGGTCTACCCTGGGCGTGCTGCCTACAACCCTGAGAGGCGTTCTGATGCGAGAATCGGGTCTCAAGCGTGCACCAGTAGCCCTAGACACTAGGCAATAGAGATTCGCAACAAGACTAGCAAATACGTGCGAAGCTCCCAAGTTGAACGAGCTTTACAAAGATCCCACCTCCGGCACACCCATCTGCAGAGTGGTGAACGAAGAGCATTGACGCGGCCGAACTATGGAACGTACAAGCTGGCTCGCTTTGGAGGAGGAGCCAGCCGTGAGAGTGATAGTAGAAGACCAGAGGGTAGCCAAGAAAGTGACGGAAAGTAAGGCGAGAGAAAAAGGAAGCCAAGGCTTGCGCAGGCGTATAGATGTGGGGGACGGATGGATCTCGAACGGACGATAGTAGAGTGGGAGCCGCAGCAGTATTCAAGCACAGAGCCAGCTGGATAGCAACCCGTAGCTATCTATGCAGGGCATGAATGGAGGCGTTCGATGCAGAACTATGGCTATTAGAATCGCACTTTGTGAGACGTTTAAGAAGAGAAATACTGAAGGCTGTTGACACGTCGGTGTTGCAATGGGCGTGGAGAACTCGTCAATCGTCTGAATTTTAAGAGAGAAGAGACAAGAAAAAAGACGATGTTAAGATAACTATAGTGAAAATGGCAACCCACGTAATAGCCAAGCAATCACACGATGCCGTAGGCACGCCCAGCGCCCACACCAAACAAGCCGCTAGCGGTGCGCCTTGCACTCAGAAATCCCGGTATTTTTTCAAAATTGCAAGTTACTCAACAACACAATGGAGAGAAGATCGGAGATTGCAGTATGATAGGTAGCTGCAAGGCCTACATACGCATCCAAAAATCGAGTCAAATAGACCAATTTTGAGTAAGTTGACAATGTGAGTGAGAGTCCATGAAGCTGGCGGATTTTTTGTCTTTCTTTTGACTCCCCTGTTTCATCACCAATTGTAAATCAAATTTGGTGGTGATAATATCAGAGTATATATGGCATGCTGGCTGTCAACTGGTGCTGGTCTTGCCATATTCGGATTGGTGGTTGTTGAGATAGATACAATTTTGAAGTTACATGCTGGGAGACACTCTACAGTAGCACAACTCAGGAAATTTTCGCCCAAATGACATTTTACACTATCTAGAAACCGCCAAGCTTACCCTGAAAAGTCTTCTGGTATGCATAAGAGACACTGGCAGTGAGGGCACCGAATTTCAACCAGTGGTGGAGAAATCAAATGGGGTAGGTAGCCTCCTTCTCCACCTGCTCACCTACCAAACACCTCCCATAAGTCCGCCAATTCTTGGTCAAATTCCACGCCTATTGGCTCAGTGTAGGTCACTATATGTACATTGATTTTGCGTTATCGTTCGCCTGGTACTGGCACTGGTTGTGGATTGATGGGAGGGGGTGTGTCAACTACCCCCCCCTAGCGGACCCCTCTAGTGGTCCTCAGCATATCCCAGTACCTGGCCAACGATAATGCGGAATCTATCTATGTATAGTTGAGCTACCCTACGCTAAAGGACGTTCAATTTAGTACACAATTGGTGGAGCTATGGGGTGGTAGTACAGTGTCCTCCTCTTTCCCCCTATCAGCTACCCCTCTAGGTCCACCAATTCTTGGTCAAATTCCATGCCCTTTTGCACAGAGTAGCTCTGCTATATGTAGATAGATTCCGCATTATCCTTGGGCAGGTACTGGAACTGTCTGTGAACTGGTTCAGGTCACTACATTTAAGTCATGAGCTGTCACTCATCACAGATATACTTCAGTCATGTAGAAAATATTTACCTAATAGTATACAACATGTATCTTAGCGTCAGGTAGAAATAATTTACCTAACACAAAATACTTTTAGTGCTAAGAGCCGCATCAGCAGTGCTGAGTATATTCCGCTGTACTTGATCTACAACAACTCCTTGAATATTAGAGAAAACTAAAAGAGGAGGCAAGCAAGTGAAAGAGCATCTTGCTAACTACATTTCATATATAAACAATATCCTGGTCAAAGTAAAACTCATGGTGTTAATTGAGCTCAAAATTGAATAGATGTGGGAGCTGGGAGCGGGGGAGGTGGCTCTGGTGGGAGTGTGGCTACGAGGTGCCTCGCTAGCGGCTTGTTAGGTGTGGGCGCTGGACGCGCCCACTCCCCTAATAAGGCGCCTGGGCCGTATGCACGAGCTAGCCCGTCGATGCTCTCAGGCGAAGCCCAGTATTTCCGTCAACAATGGCGAACACGGTCACAACTGTGGAGATCTTCAGCGACTCCTAGGGCCAGGGCCGTAGCTGGCAAGAGCAATTAACCGGCTGGCTAGGGCTCTCTGCGACCGCGGCATCGATATTGAGATTTACTGGGTTCCTGGATATACAGGCATTCCTGGGAACGAAGAAGCCGACCGCCAGACGAACAAAGCACGAGAAGTCCGAGGCAGCACAGTACTGATGCGGCTATGCATTTCGGCGGAGAATAGAGGTAGGCGGATCTCCGAAAGAAGGTCGGCTGCCGTCGGCAGCAAAGGCACAGCGGGAGGCCAACAAGTGCAACAAGCACTTCGGCGGCAGTTTTTTCTTTTGTTTTTGGGGAAGAGGACTCGCGACTTTGCTTTTGTTTCTTTGCGTTACAAGAGAAGCGGGGAGGAAATATGTGAAGAATATGCTATGGCCACTAGCGGCCGAATGCAATATGATTACAAACTAACAAACAAGCACTTCGGCTACAAACTGAAGGTCAAAGCCAGAAGTAAGAGGCCCATCCCAATAACAAACGTGAAGTCACTGGCAACCAGGTTCTATCGGCCAAAGTGGGGGCATGCGCCCACAGGATGTTTCTAATGGGAGTTGGATACCGAGGAGACGACAGTGCTGGTGGTGTGAGGGAACAACGGCCTAGACGCGGGAACTCCTTTTTGCAACTGCAGCCAGTGGAATGAAGAGCGACGGAGCTCTTGAAAGAGGTTGGGAAGGCGATGGACTGGAAAGCAGGCAGGTATCAGCAAAATGCAGATCTGAGCTAATGTCCGTGGAGATATGCCATGTGACCAGGCGATGATGGAGATGAGAGCCATAACTTCGCACAAGAAGAGGTTGAATTGTCTAAAAAGAAAAAAGCTATCTACAGGAAAATCTAAGCCTTTATATACACGATGTGAAGAGTAGCGGAGCATCTGATCAGTGATAATTCGTGAATGAGTCTGATTAGTCAGAACAGTAGAAATCACTCTGTAGTGTCTTCGATATTATTAACAACCATTAGCAACTGCTCTCCAGTCCTTCTCAGCAGCTGGGCCTTCCGGTAGCTTCTAGGCCACTCCGGCAGGTTATTTGCATGTCCAGTGGTAGTATAGTATAAACCACGGGGTGACACAAACATGAAATCCTGGGCGGTATTCCACGGGATTATGCCAAGCCGCGACTCTTATTGTTGCTCAGCAGCCGCTAATCTGATTACAGCTCGGAGCGCACGATCTTGAACAACTACTTCAGGCGTTCAGTTCAAGCCCTTATTGACCCTAATCGCGCAATATTTGACCATTGTAGTGAGAAAGTATCATAATGGGTTTATGCAGAATGATATCCTCAGCCCCTCCTCCTAGCGGACCCCCCAAGCAGCCGCCCCCATAAGTCCACCAATTCTTGGTCAAATTCCTTGCCCTCTTGCACAAGGTAGGTCTACTATATGTAGATATATTCTGCGCCATTGTGGACCGGGTACTAGGACTTGATGAGGACCACTAGGAGGGGGGAGGGGGGTCTGCTAGGGGGGCTGGTGGACATACCCCCTCCCATCGATCCGCAACTAGTCCAGTACCTGGCTAACAATAATGTGTAATCCATCTATATATAGTAAACTAACTCTGTGCTGTAGGGCATTCAATTTGACTAAGAACTGCTAGAGTTATGCAGTGTTCCTAAGCTGCCCGGCCTCCATTCTGAAAGCCTGCGCTAAGGGCGGCCCGGCCCGGCCTGGGTCAGAAGCCGCCCGGCCTGCACGTGATTTAAAAAGCCTGCATCGGCCTGCATAAGCCTTGGTCTGGTTGATGGATGGAATACGGCAATGGCAGGGCTAGGATGATTGAGTTGGATATGGTTTATGTTTCGTACTTTTGAGACTTTCTTAGTAAAGGCAGCAGAGAATCTTTCGAACAAAATATTCTGTTTAGGCTTAGTCCGCCATGAAAAGCCGCTCGGCCGCCAAGAAAACGCCTGCAGGCCCGGCCGGAAAAGCCTGCAGGTCTGGCCTAAAGCCTGCAGGCCCGGCCCGGCCCGGCCCTCATTTAAAAGCCGCCGCTAAGGGCGGCCCGGCCCGGCCTATGCAAAGCCGGGCTGGCCTGGCCGCTTAGGAACACTGGAGTTATGGGGGGGTAGTGAATCATCCTCCTCCTCTTCCCCCAGCCAGCCACCTCCATGTATCCACTAATTCTCGGTCAAATTGAACGGCATTTGGCAAAGAGTAGCTCTACCATATCTAGATGGATTCCAAAATCTCGCTTTATTGTTCACTAGGTACTGGGACTGGTTGTAGATCGATGCGACAGGGTGTGTCCAACATACCCCCCCTAGCGGACCTCCCTCCTAGTGGTCCTAAGTAAGTCCCAGTCCCTGGCTAATGATAATGCGAAATCCATGTACGTATAGTACAGCTACTCTGTGCAAAAGAGCATAGAATTTAATCAAGAATTGGCTGACTTATGAAGGTAGCTAGTGGCGGGGAGGAGGAGGGCTACCTACCCCACTCAATTTCTCCACCAATTCTGGCTGGAATTTCGTCCCCTCTCTGCTAGAATCTCTTTGGCATGGTAGAAGACTATTCGAGGGCAGTTTGGCAGTTTGTAGATACTGTAAAATGTCACTGGGCGAAAATTACCTCAGATACGCTATTTTTGAGGGTCTCTCACTCTTGGAACATTGAAATAGTACCTATCTCAACAACCACCAGTCCGAATCTGCCAAGACTAGTACCAATTGACAGCTAGTATGCCATATATGCTCTGAAATCATTACTAGCAAATTCGATTTACAATTGGTCACGAAACCGGGGGCGTAGCAGAGAGGTAAAAACCCGCCAGCTGCATGGGCTCTCACTCACATTTTCAACTTCCTCAAAATTGGACCATTTGACTTGATTTTTTGATTGGCACGTAGCCACTGGAGTTATCTATTAGTCTATAGTCACCGATCTTCTCTTTATTGTGTGTGGCTGTTGAGTAATATGCTGTTTTGAAAAAAATCCCGGGATTTCTTAGTGTGGATGTAGCCATACCCATGCTGCCACTCCTGCTCACCTACGCGGGAGTGGTTTTTGCACGGTAATCCCGTCCCGCTTGAATCCTATGGTTCACACTATCAACTAGTACCTTGTAGAGTAGACCCTTCGGGCTAAATCCTGAGTCAACAAATGGACTTCTTGGTGGCGACGGATGTGGAGAAATTCTCGCCCAAGTGAGTGGAGATAAGGCCGTACATCCGTTTATGGCCTCGTATGAGAGTATAAGAGTACATCAACAAATTGTAAAACAGTCGGAAGCCATATGCAATGTTTCCTCCAGTCCGGACGATCCCGGTCTAAGGTAGGGCTCAGTACGATCTGGTCGAGCGGCGAGGGCAGACCAGACCAAGTCACAGGCTGGCAGTCTTGGACTGGACGATTCTGGCTCTGTATTAGTTCATATTCACTCAGAATTTCTGTCTAGATTCAGTAAAGTTTCCTCGCGAAGGACCACCGAAAACAAGTTTCATCCTCGCATTTTTCGAACACCCACACCCAAACTCACCACTTGATATAACTATAGCAGTTGTGTCTAGATATTCGGTGCAATCAGGTAAATTTCTCCAATTTTCGTTCCACACTAGCACATAAACCTAACCCTGAATACAGCCACAGGACTAGTCCAGACCAAGCCCGTCCTGGTCCGGCAGAATCTCAGACTGATCCTATCCCGGTCCAGGAGATTGCTCAGACTGAACAGGTCCACTGCTGGGCGGGTGGAATCATTGGCCATATGCAAACCTTCCAGGCATTCCGGTCGGCCTCACTGGTACTCCCAGGGCTGAGGGTGCTTCCAGGAGCTTCCTGGCACTCCGGAAGCTAAGCGAAGTGCTCTCAGATGCTCCAAGAACATTCGCAGGTGGTCGTGAAAGCTTGTGCAGTTGTGGGGTGCATTCAGGATGCTACGAAATATGCCTTGAAGGATAGTCAAATTTCGGAGCAGCTGAGACCTCGCGCGGGTCTCCCGGAGCACCCTAAACTTGGTACTGCATTCTCCCGGCGGTGGCTCCTAGAGTCCCATACCTACAATCCATTTCGTCTTTAATATTCATCTTGTTTGGACATGTATTTCACAATCACAACAAGATTTGCTGTCATAATAAGGCATGTATTCTTTATCTATGTCTATCTATATATGTCTATATATGTACATACGGTTGATCTGACTGCAGACGGTGCTCGAGCGCAATCGGGAGGTGCACTTGGAGATGGCGATCAAGTGAACTGGGAGCTGGAGCTGACTAAATTCGGAGATGGCGATCGAGCGAATTTAGAGATGCACTTGGAGGCGGTGATCGTGCGACCTTAGAGATGCACTTACAGAGTCCGTGAGCGAGCGAACTTAGAGATGATCTTGGAGGCAGTGATCGGGTGAACTTAGAGATGCACTTGAGAGTCCGTGATCGAGCGAAATTGGAAATGTACTTAGAGGTGTACTTGGAGGCGGTCGATCGGGAGGGAGACGCGACAGGAGGTGAGACTCTATTCATTGGTTAACTAGTAATCGTGAGAATGCTGAGAAAGTAAAGCAAAACAAACTGTGCCGAGATGAGAGATGAGAGATGAGAGATGACTGGGAGCTGTGACAGTCGATCTTGGGTGGATACGGTACTCGGTGTTAACTCATGATCATGGCATGGGGAGGTAGAGAGGGATGACTTAACTTCATGTTCTCAGGTGATGGTAGAGTTGTGGACGGGAAAGCGAGAGATGGGGGATGGGGATGGGGCAATCATCTTGAGACAGTGGAACCTCGTGTGCCAAAGTCAACGTACCAAACCCGATCTGGCAGGTACGAAACCCGATCCGGCAGGTCGTACTCTTTATTTCGCATATCCTCCTGTATCTTCCCCATATCGTCCCCATCTCCATCCCCAATCTCTCTCTTTCTCGTCTACAACTCAACCATCACCTGAGAACACGAAGTTAAGTCATCCCTCTCTACCTCCCCATGCATGGTCATGAGTTAACACTGAGTACAGTATCCACCCAAGATTGACTGTCACTCGCTCCTAGCCAGTTTCCCTGCATTCCTACGATGAGTTAACCCCTGAATGTAGCCTCAGCTCCCTGCGTGCCTCCCTTTCCTTGAGCACAAAGGTAAAGCCAACTCTCTTCACATTCCTATGATTATGAGTTAACCGATGAATAGAGTCTTAGCTTCTGTCGCACCTCCCTCCCGATCGACCGCCTCCAGATCGGCCGCCCCGAGGCACCTCTTACGCCCTCTAAGTGCATCTCTAAGTGTCGCACGATCACCACCTCCAAGTTCGCTCAAATGCCATCTCCAAGTGCAGCCAGCACCGTCTCGAAGTACGCCTCCAAGTTCACAGGATCACGGTTTCCAAGTGCATCTCTAAGTATGCTCGATTGCCATCTCCAAGTGCAGCCAGCACGTCTCCAAGTACACCTCCCAGTCACTCGTTAGCCGTCTCCGTGTTCACCTCCGAGTACGCTCGAGTACCGCCTGTAGCCAGATCGACCGTGTGTACATATATAGATAGACATCGATAGAGAATACATGCCATATTATCATTTACTAAACTTTTGGTGATTGTGAAACGTAAATGTCTAAACGAGACGAATATCATACGAAATGGCTTGAGGTTATGAGACTCTTGGAACCACCGGAGAATATAGTACCAAGTTTAGGGTGCTCTAGGAGACCTGTGCAGCTCCGAAATTTAACTCCTATTAGCCAAATCTCGTACCATCCTGAATACACCTCCACAACTCCTGAGAATGCACTTGGAGCATCTGAGAGCACTTCGCTTAGCTTCAGGATGGCCTGGGAGCACCTGGGAGCACCGGTGAAGTTGACCGGAGTGCCTGGGAGGTTTGCCTATGGCTTCCCGGCCGTTTTACATTTTGTTGATGCAGCGCTGGATACGTATAGAAGATTCTCGGGTTGGGAAGCTGGGATATGACGACACAAACGATCTGGTTGGAGACGGTCAATTCTTGAAAGTGAGTAATTGAAACTAGCTAGAGTAGAGAAGTCCATATCAAATCAACTGCATACAATAGCTCGCACTCGTTGCGCACTGAGTACATATCTGTATTAGTACTTAGTTGAGCTGTGCGTAGGATGCAATTGGAGCGTAGATTGCGGCGGTGAGGATGAGGAGGAAAAGGAAGTCGGTGAGTTGAGAGCTGGGAGTTGACTGGTAACAGTGCGCAGTGTGGTCGCTGGAATGCATATTCACATGGCAAATGAAAATAAGGTTTTATCTGGCCCGCTTCTGTCATAGGATTCTACTTGTCTCGTGCATATCAGGTAGCGCCAAGCATCATTTTTCTCGTCGGCTACCGATTGGTGTGTCGATGGCGGTCAGAGTTCGTCACCCAATCAAATTGCTCGAGACAAGGATTCTACTCGCGTCGCAGGTGCGGGTACACCCATTTTTAGCATGAAAACTCGAAGGTGTATGACAAGGTAAGTACACACACTGGTCTATTCTGGGAATCTCTTTGCGTTCGCTTACCGTTTCCGGAGGTTGCCGAAGGTTCGTTCGCTTGGTGAGACTTTGAGAGTATGGATGGCACTGGAATGTGGTCGCTACTCGAATGCCAAGATATACGCTCCTAGAGTTTTATTTGTTCACCACCACAGCTTGCTTGTGCATTACATTTGCCCTTGATAAATTCAGCCATATCTCAGCTGCATCTTAATCCTGAAAGCCAGCAAAGATAATGAAAACTCGTGGACTTATTGCATTGCTTGATGATTTGATGGGGTGACAGGGGTACCATGTTTTGGTCTTGGCATTCACATCCCTACTTAGTTGCCCACTATCCTTGCATATCCGAGATTACGCTGCAACACGTCTCAGAATTGCTCTGGCATCCTCGATCCCACCATCCTCAGACTCCGCCGCATCACAATGTCAACATCAAAGTCGACATCGCTATCTTCGACTCTCAATCGTCCACGCGTCCGCACTCATCGACTGTTGTTCTCATTATTCCCCGCGTCCACACCAATTATCCTCTCCTGATGGCCTCCCGTATAGCGCGTAAGTCAAGACTCCTCTCGATTGTACATGTTTCCATCGAAGCCGTTATCTACGCCGAGTAGGTATTATCACTGGCCGACCTATAACTGACGAGTACTATTTATCCGTCAGGGCGGACACTAAAGTCACGAACACCCGTCTGGATCTGATGTTTCTCACAGAGTGTTGTCATGTCAAATCCTCCGACCTCAAGTACTATCTCTCCTCCGCACTTGTCCGTTCCTCGAACTCCTCGTCTCCTTCGCCATCGTCTATTATTCCTCATTTCCCCCTCCGTCTCTTGTCTCCGACGTCTCTCCTGCGCCGCCTCTCCTTCGCCGTCTCTCCTCCACCCTCATGTCTCCTTCCGGCTCTCGTCTAGGCCCCTGACTACTACGAGTCTTCGTTTACTTCTCCGTCGTCTACCCCTCTGTTGTCTACGTGTCTCCTCCGCCTTGTCTGATACGTGTCTTTGTCTACTCCCCCACCGTCATCTACGGTCTACACCGTCGTGTATCCCTCTGCCATCGTCTCTCCTCCTCCGCCTTAGTGTCTCTTCCGCGCCGCTGTGTTCTCACCTACTCTGTCCTACTGCGGGCCATAATCTACGCCCTCCTCCGGCAACATCAACGCTCCTGCGTCATCTACCCTACTGCTGGCATTACCTCACTGCCGTTGTCGTCCCGCCGTTGTAATCCCCCCTTCGCGCTCTCGTCTCTAACTCTTCTTTCCTCTGTGCCTTCGCCCTCGCTTCAGCGCCGTCGTATACGGCGTCTTCCTCGCCCACGTCCAAGTCTCATCCATCACCCACGTCTCCACTATCGCTCGAGCTCATGTCTCCGATCACAAAACGCCGCTTCATCGGTCTCTGTTGCTATATTCGTTGGCGGTCATCCCACGGTCAAGAGTAGACTGGCGAATGTGGAGGGATGTAGGACGGGCAACATGCAATTAAGGACGAGAATGTCTGGTTTACCATGAGGCTCCTTGCTGCATGCTGAGTGGTGTCATCGTCCTGAATGCAGGCAGAAATCGTCCACCAAAGTCTCACCGTGGTCAAGGTGACGGCTGTCCAGTTGGCACTCGTGGCAGCACTATGGGGAGGAGCAGTATGTCCGGCGAGATCGGCATATCCTGTTGCACATATATCAGGTCATACGGTTACGGGCTTGTTTGATAATACGGACTGGAATCAGGTTACGGGTGTATGTGTTGACTAGGAGTTTGTCCTTAGTCTTCGATGCTTGTAGACTCGGGGATGAGGCCAGTGGTTTACGGCGCCCATTGGCCTCAACAGCCCATCGGCCTCACCTGCCCCCATGCTGAGGAGGAGGCCTAGCCCCGGCACTAGTACTCGGCTTCGGGCTCCGGATGTGATACTCGGCTTTGCCGAGTATGGTCTTTTCTCTGTATATAAACCTGGCATTCTCTCTCTCTTTGGATTGATAGACAATACAGCTTCTTTATTTCTCTATTGCTCTCAACAGTATGACGATATTGGTTGAATCAGGGTACGAGCTGATGGGTTTCTGCTTGATAATGATAGGCGAGTGCGTACGCTTGCGCATATGGATAACTATATATATGACTTTTACTAGCTTCTATAGATAGACATCAATTAAGACTGATAACATCACAGAATAATAACTCTCCTTCCCCTCAAAAGTAGCATGCCCGACATTGAAAGAATCCTGCAGACGGCTGCAGAAGTAGTTCACACTCCGCGACACGCTGCTCAAGTAGCAACTTCTCATTAACCACGAAGGGCCGCGTGCCACCTTCACCGAGGATTTCCGGTCGATCCATCAACAACTTGACCAGCATGCACCAATCACAGCAATTCTTCTTTTCGACGTTGATGAGGAGAAGTTCCAAATGAACTCGGCAGCCTCCAACTCACTGATGCCTTACCGCAGCCTACAAGATGAATTAAGCGTCGCCACTACCCTTGACCGTTGCATGAAATTCTTGGCCGAGGTAGATACGACCCTAACAAAGGTGAATATCCACACCCGAGCCGTGAGTTGGGTAGGTAGGAACGATCAACTAGCACAATACGAATACCATCGGTGTCACAGCATTAGTACGTGGCCACTTGGCCTGGAACTGCGGAAATCATTCCGGCACATTTGAGGGTGGCGTACCAATGACAAGAATGTCAAGGCTCACTTCCAAGTCAAGATGGGAGAGCTATCCGGATGAGTGGGGGAGTAGCTGGCACACGTCATCCGGTTCGGAGGAAGAGATAGCGTGGGAATATACGACGGTAGTTAACGACGAGAGTCTCAACAAACTCCTCCAGAAAGATCTATGCCCGGCGGATCCTCGGGGCGACGACGACTGTTGCGACAATGAAGGGGAGAACCGTGTGTATTGGCTATGGTGTGATGACTAGGTACAGGTTTAAAGATCCAAGATGCGTAGGGAAAGAGAAGTGTAAAGTGTAAAGCCTAAAAGAGCAATCACGAACCTTGTCTACAACCCGACTACGGGCGGCTAGAACTAAGAGGCTACCACTGTCAAGAAGGAGCCTGAGGTAAGCGGTGAGGTAATACGACGACTTTAGAGTGGGCAGGTATATCGATTCATGTATGGCTCAACGCTGTATATTAAACGCGAACCATTGAGAATAGACTTCACGTTTCTAGCAATACAAGTTAACTTAGGTATGCATATAGCACGATCCGCAAACGAGCTTCTATCGGTTGGTGTGGGTCTCCGTGCCCAGCAGCATAAACGGGCCAATAGTGCTCTCTCCCTTGTCTAACATGGGTGTTCCGACGATATACTACCACACATCAAGAACATTGACGATCCCAACGAGATGTGGGAGATCCTAATTGGTCGACGCGAGTATACACAAATCGATCGCAAGTTCTCGTCAGATTTTTGTTCCCGGAAATATAAAACCCTATCCCTCTCGTGAAATGACTAGTGATGGCTAGCGTGAGCGTTTATACATTGCTCCATATACGTTAACGTCTTCCCTTTTTCCAATAACTTAAAATTCTGACCAGTAGATACAGTTCAAATTCACTGCCTCATGCTCACCAAAGACGAAAAGGCCACCTCGTATTGCACACGACTAATCGATTATTGTCAACAGTTAATTAGAACCTCCCGAAGAGATCTCCGATAAGACTATGAAAACCCATATTTTCACAACGCTTCCTATAGACTTCACGATGACAAATATGACCCTCGTGTGCAGGTCACGTCTCCTATTACCTAACAAATTATGGATGCATTGAAGGAAGATGCCCAGTCGGCGACACTTATCCAAGAGATCGGAGATTCATCGACCAGATCAACCCTCAACCCAGAATGCAGTGGCTATCGTGGTAGCGGACGAGGAAACAGACGCAAAAAGCGGCATTGATGCACCTACTACAAGATGGACAATCATACCACGGAAACATGCTTTAAAAGGAAGTCCACCCAAGACGGCGGAGGAGCCAGCAGTTCCGGAAACGACGAGCAGACTGGCTATCACTGCGGGCTTCAATGCCGACTGCATCCACTACAAGTGCACGAAAGAGCAACCCAACAGAATGAATAAAGGCACGGCATCTCGTGCCACGGCTGGAGATGGGGACTGACTACACAGCTCCACATTCGTTTGGTAGCTCCCAAACAAAACGTCGGAGAATTTCACCGCCGCCTACTAATCATTTCAAGCCAGCGACGACTCCATAGATTACGAGATCAAACGGTTCTTGTGCGATAATGGCCGCTGAGAATACAACAAGACTTTCCGAATGGTGCTGGCCGCCCGCGACACTACATACGAGCCCGCACTCCACATGCTCACCATTGCAGATCGGCTATCTCGAGTGGGGCGCATGTCTTCTGTCAGGGTCAACATTCTATGTACCTTGCGCAACTTCATGTGGAGTCTAGCCCCCATGCCCAGCACTTCGAGTACTCAGGTGGATAGTTGGGACTTTTTAGTGTGGCGATCAAAATAAGGAAAGCATCATCATTTGACGTCGTGTGCGCAGTTTACTCCTTTCATGCAGCGAGATTCCAGCGATCGTATAGCATACCGATTCGGACATACTAACTATATATCATTCATTATTGACGGCTTAGCATCTCAGTGCGTAGTATCATACTGCCGTAAATTATAGAGTACTAAGAGAAGAGTGAAAACTTGGTAGTATAAGGGCAAAGGCATAAGGTTCATTTCAGAGTATTTGATGCTGTTGACCATTCATTTTAGCCAGGGTATTTGTTTCGCCGCTTAACTAGGAGCCCGTGATAGGCGATCTACAGGCGTACGAACTGCCAGGAAACCGTCCGTGGTATGTATACTCTACTCTAGTTTAAGAGATCATTGCTAGCGTCTCATGGCTCATATAAGTTCTGGTGGCTTTACACATATGCATACACCTTCAACGCAATCATCATATCAATACCTGCTTTCCCTTATCCGTTATGCAACCGGGGGTCCCACCTTCCCGCTTCAGGTAAAATGAAATGCATGCATGGTAATGGAACGGGCCGAGCCGCATATACGCAGTATACTGAAATCAATGACTTTTGCACACCTGCGTTTTCATTTTGACCATTTAAACTTTGTCAACTATGCATGCATCCAGCATAATACGTGCCTAAGTTACTGCATTACCCGAAATAAATTATATTTTCAGTACCACGTGTTTGAAACACAGAGACTCCACAACGGGAGGTGAGGGCTGCCGATACAGCATTGTTGTGCAGAATTGAGAGTTGTAAACGGTATCGCATCAAAATGCCTCGTCCAGTGCAAGGACTTGTAAAGATGTATCACATCTGGTTTACAGTCAAACAATGCACTCAAGACCAACTCGGCCGCAATTGATTCTGGCAGTACACTTCAAACGTTCGCAAAAGTAACATCGCACTAAGAAAAAAATAAGATAAACAGCCAACCAAAACCAACCATATGCATTATAAGACTTCGACAAAACTGAACCGAAAATGGGAACCGCTGTAACAACCCCAGAAAAAAGAGACAGTGAACCAGCCATGTTCATCATAAGACTTCGAAAAACAAAACTGAGCCGGAAATAGGAACTGGCACAACAAAACTTGACAGCCATAGAAAATAGACCAAATCAACACAATACTGACGACTTACCAAAGCTAAATTATATTCCGTCAATTGACAGCCTAAATCTTTCAGTAAGCGAGGGAGTAAGGCTACCGAGAAAGGCATAAAACTACCGATATGCGAATAAAATCAAGTCACTTAGTCGCACCGGCAACTCATATACCAGTCGCAAGGCTTCAAATTGCACCGACCATGATCAAATTAGGCATAGCTCAGTGTCTAGGAATAATAGAGCGAAATAACATACAAGCTGTAGAACCAAATGATCACACTAAATTAGCCGAAATCGCAGCCAGAAAGTAGCGGGAGAAACTCACCGTCTGAAAAATAACCATCGGCTTTGGTCAGCAAGCCTTTGTCGGGGTAAGGAACCGTCAGGAGAAACTCACAAACTATCAAGGCCATCGAGTTGAAGTTAGGTAAGCATTTTCACAGCTATAGCAGAAGAAAAACTTACATACTACAATTTATAAGGAATACATCAAGATCAAATTAGTTCGCAAGCAACGCAGCGGGAAACTGCTACGAGAGCAACTAACTTCAACTAATAACAACTGACGGAACAATGACGGAGAACTCACCGGCTACGATCAAACAATCAAATTCGTATTTGTTACCTGAAGTCCTGGAGAAGGATTAATAAAATACTCACAGGTTATCGCTGTACAATCATGCAATCGGGCTACCGTCAGCACAAAGCGTCAGCAGAGAACAATCAGCGAGTAACTCACCGGCTGTAGGATCAGGCCATCGGGCTCGCGTCAGCACTCGGCACGAAGAGCAAGCCGGGGAGCCATCTGCATGGGAGAAACTCACGAGCTGTCGGATCAGGCCATCGGGCTCGCGTCAGCACTCGGCACGAAGAGCAAGCCGGGGAGCCATCTGCATGGGAGAAACTCACCGGCTGTAGGATAAGGCCATCGGGCTCGCGTCAGCATTCGGCACCAAGAGCAAGCCGGGGAGCCATCTGCATGGGAGAAACTCACTCGCTGTAGGATCAGGCCATCGGGCTCGCGTCAGAACTCGGCACTAAGAGCAAGCCGGGGAGCCATCTGCATGGGAGAAACTCACCGGCTGTAGGATAAGGCCATCGGGCTCGCGTCAGCACTCGGCACCAAGAGCAAGCGGGGGAGCCATCTGCATGGGAGAAACTCACTAGCTGTCAGATCAGGCCATCGGGCTGGCGTCAGCACTCGGCACCAAGAGCAAGCCGGGGAGCCATCTGCATGAGAGAAACTCACTCGCTGTAGGATCAGGCCATCGGGCTCGCGTCAGCACTCGGCACCAAGAGCAAGCCGGGGAGCCATCTGTATGGGAGAAACTCACTAGCTATAGGATCAGGCCATCGGGCTCGTATCAGCACTCGGCACCAAGAGCAAGCCAGGGAGCCATCTGCATGGGAGAAACTCACTCGCTGTAGGATCAGGCCATTGGGCTCGCGTCAGCACTCGGCACCGAGAGCAATCCAGGGAGCCATCTAGGGAGCCATCTACATGAGAGAAACTCACAAGCTGTCGGATTAAGCCATCAGACTCGCGTCAGCACTCGGCACCAAGGGCAAGCCGGGGAGCCATCTGCATGGGAGAAACTCACAAGCTGTCAGATCGGGCCATCGGGCTCGCGTCAGCACTCGGCACCAAGGGCAAGCCGGGGAGGCATCCGCATGGGAGAAACTCACTCGCTGTCGGATCAGGCCATCGGGCTGGCGTCAGCACTCGGCACCAAGGGCAAGCCGGGGAGCCATCTGCATGGGAGAAACTCACGAGCTGTCGGATCAGGCCATCGGGCTCGCGTCAGCACTCGGCACGAAGAGCAAGCCAGGGAGCCATCTGCATGGGAGAAACTCACGAGCTGTAGGATCAGGCCATCGGGCTCGCGTCAGCACTCGGCACCAAGAGCAAGCCGGGGAGCCATCTGCATGGGAGAAACTCACTCGCTGTAGGATCAGGCCATCGGGCTCGCGTCAGCACTCGGCACCAAGAGCAAGCCGGGGAGCCATCTGCATGGGAGAAACTCACTAGCTGTCGGATCAGGCCATCGGGCTCGCGTCAGCACTCGGCACCAAGAGCAAACCGGGGAGCCATCTGCATGGGAGAAACTCACTCGCTGTCGGATCAGGCCATCGGGCTCGCGTCAGCACTCGGCACCAAGAGCAAGCCGGGGAGCCATCTGCATGGGAGAAACTCACCGGCTGTAGGATCAGGCCATCGAGCTCGCGTCAGCACTCGGCACGAAGAGCAAGCCGGGGAGCCATCTGCATGGGAGAAACTCACTAGCTGTCAGATCAGGCCATCGGGCTCGCGTCAGCACTCGGCACCAAGGGCAAGCCGGGGAGCCATCTGCATGGGAGAAACTCACAAGCTGTCAGATCGGGCCATCGGGCTCGCGTCAGCACTCGGCACCAAGGGCAAGCCGGGGAGGCAT
>Ga0307514_10000629_pt1 | contig 64747 bp, 53 predicted proteins | sample 16_EM_MG_FD_203088 | JGI IMG/M metagenome (GOLD analysis project Ga0307514, IMG submission 203088) | Populus trichocarpa ectomycorrhiza microbial communities from riparian zone in the Pacific Northwest, United States - 16_EM | ecosystem: Host-associated > Plants > Roots > Unclassified | place...
CCCATCTTTGCTCAACTTGCCTAATCTGATAATAAGCCTCAGTAGTGTCGTGGGATCCCATCAAAGTCTTGGGTCTTTAATCACATAAATAGAAGTGGCGATTGATTGTGGCGATTGTTGATAATCTCTCTAGCTAAAAACTTCGCAGGGTGGCAGACGGGCTGCCAAATTGCAACCCGTCCCCAGGTCGCGGTCTGGACTTCTCCAGGTTGCGAGTTGTCACGGGCTGTGTACCGTACGGAACATATATTAAATTAGATCTTGTAAGAAAACTCCTCATTGTCCGTCAATTCAGTAAAGCCTCGTATTCCGCAAATTCAATACTCCGGAAGTGGATACAAATTCTTGGCCAGCCTCTCAAAACTCCTCGGCCTGACTTTTTTCACATACTCATACAACCTTCCCTTGATACAAGCCTCATGCAACTCATTCAGATCACATGCCCCCGTCATAAACAACTTGCTATACACTGTCTTCCACAACTCTCTCTCACGCGGGTCCCTACAATTCGCATACCCATAATCCACAATCACCGAAGCCTCCGGGTCGACTTGATCGAACCTCGATAACACAAACTCCTTCAAGTCATAGACAGATGACCGTGGCATACCCGGCTTTAATCCAATGGCAACACCTCGTTTAACCCAACCATCTACTATATCCTCTAACCCAACACGTCGAGCAAGCTTCTCCAAGGACCCATCCAAGTATGCCTCATGAAATGAAACGAACGGGGCACGTTTAAACAGCTCCCGATAAAATTTTGCAAACTCGTTTTCTTCACTTTCATGCTTGAGAGTGCAGAACCCGAATGCCATCCAAAGGCCATTGCCATCGCCGGGGCCCGGATGCCATCCCATTTGTATAATGCCGTAGAATGCAGCTACGTCGCGCTTCGTCTCCGGCAGATGGTTGTATGGGATGTTCCTGTCTGATTGAAGATAAAATTGCGACTGAGCGTCCATCGTATCTGTCAAGCGATCCCCGCTTTTAGTTCCCACCTGCGTCACAATATGCTTGTTTTTCAAGAACCAAGGATAGTATTCTCCTCGATATGCATGAGGTTGTCGCTTGAAAGCTTCTTCGTAGGTTTCACAGATCTTTTCCGCAAGACTGCCTGTCTTTTGCCAGGCATATAGTTCAGCACCGGTTATTCCCACCCGCGTGACAAGACCGATATATAGTCCCATGAGGTTTGATTTTTCCTGGGGCGTTACGCAATTGCCGAATCCGAAGTCGCGATTTGTTTCCTCATCGTTTGGAAACAGGTTATCATGGCATGAAAGGACTAGATAGTCTGCGGTTGTTATGGCTCGACCTGCGCATTTGAAGACGTGGGAATATTGTGCTGCCTCGAGACAGCGCTCGGAACAATACCAAGCATTGTGGCAACTTGGGCACTGCAACCGACCTGGTTCCTTAATGCACAGTTGGCACATCTGCTTCTTCATACTGGTACTCTTAGATCCTTCTGGAGATAGCATTTCCATTGGTCCCTCGGACGGCTCATGGGTTTCGGCAGTATCCTGGTTAGAGGGCCACATCTGATAAATCCGCTCCAACAACCCCTCACGGGACAAGCCCTTGGCCTGGGACACGGTATTCGCTAAGACGGATTCCGAAATCCCCGAGACCGAGTCTGGTGGAAGTGGCCTTCCTCCAGTCCCGAGCTCCCTCTTCTGCAAACAGCGCCACTTTATCATCCTTTCCAGCTCTTGACACATGTTATGGAGAACAGGTTGCATTGATCGTGGCGCATTTTCGATTTTCGGTAATGTCCATCCAGAGTAGACCTGACATCATCAATCTTGAACACGAAAAAGCCCCTCAAGAGAATTGACAAACCTTCCGATGCGCTCCTCGAACTTGAAAGTTAGGATGGAAGCCCAAGAACATATTGCACAAGAAGCATGCCAATTTGCTGCAGCCAATAAACTTCTCCGGTTTCCGACCGCGGGTAGCATAGAAGAAGATGAGTTCAACCTCAGCATGTACATGCAACGGTTTGCTACGAAGCATCTGAAACCCTTTCTTACACTTATTCTGAAGTTCAGCATCCTGAAGCCCTAGGGATTGTAGAAGCTCCGGAATAGTGTTATTCGTTGGCGGCGGGAGCTGCAACGGTGCTGTCGTCGGTACCCGCTCATATTCGACTTTTTGGAACTGGCGGAGGAAGCTACTAGCCGACACTAAATCCTTTACGCCCTTTTTATACCGACTAAACTTCCGGAGCTGAGCGTGAAGCTTCGCACCCTGTGGAATTTTGCCAGACTCGACCAAGAGATGATGGAGAACCTGATTATGTCGCAGTTCGTAGCAGGAAATGAGGAATGGGAGCAAAGCACCGTCCGCTTTCACGTTTCCAGGAAAACGAAGCTCTTCCAGAGCTTGTTGACAGCTGTCACGAAGATTCTCTAATCGCTTGATGCCAGTGGTCATGTAGGACGTGTGGGTCTCAGCATTGTACTCATTTGGTTTCTCTTCGCTGGTGAGCTTGAGCTCGCCTGTGTAGGCCGGGATCTTAGCATCCCCGAGGGATGCAAGATGTTTACAGGCTTCGTCGAGCCGGTGCAGAACTCCTGGCGGTTTCTTCCCGTTGAGCTGTGCCTTTATCACTCCTGCTTTGAGATTCAGCACCTGGAGGAACAGTTCTTCAACCAGGATAGCATCTGGAGCTACGTATGCCAAATGTTTGTGTTAGCACATCGCGATCAGGGTGGAGAAAAACTCATCAGCACTGTCTCCATTTCGTATAGCTTCGCTAAGCCCCTCAAGCCCACTAATAATCTGTGAAGGAATTTGACCATTCATAGCCATGCTGAACCTCAAGGTATTCCCTATCTTCTCCATTCCGACTGCCGTAACATGCTCAGCAGACTTTTCGGTCGCAGCAAAGAAGGCGAATGCATCTAGCAGATCTTGTTGACGACTTTCGTCCCGGGAAAGCTCTTGGTGCGGGACCGACTCCTCGGAGTCAGGATCGGGGCATGGGTCGAGCTGTCGAAGGAGACATGCTAGGTCTGTTAAGCGTTTTCGAAGTTGCTTCTCCATCGTGTGAAGAGATAGTTAGCATCTATCCCCGCGCCAGAAGGCTACGGATGCGTTGTAACTTCCGGGTTACAGTACAACTGGGTTACATTGTGAACGAGAGTTTCGCTGCCGGTCGCTAGGATAAGGATAGCCTTGAAGTTCTGAATTACATGCGACTGGGTAATGATAACGAGAGTTTTATCAGGATGTTGGAATAAGCGCAGTGACATAATGCATCGATACCAATGCCCCAAGATTGGCGGTGTTATATGTGGCAGGGGAGAAGGCTCCTTGAAATCAAAGGGGTTGACGATGTAGAGCTTTAATACGATGTGAAACACCGATGAGATTGCTGAGCAATGCCGCTGCCACCAATATTCGAAATAGATACCACTCCCGAAGGGACTGCAAGCCATAACCAATTGTTTTACGTCGACTCCAAGCTGACCGTTATTCTTCAAGGCAAGCCAAAATGGCGTGGAAGATACCGGGCCCTGGTGCGACCTGCGGAGGCTATGAATAAAGAGAGCTTCGGCATATAGTGAAAATCTTCGGGATCTAGCCATTAGTACTCATAACCTCCGCCGATGGAGGGAAGTTCTTGTTTCACCACTTTGACCTGATCAAAGTAGGATTCAGTGGGCGTTTGAATAACCTAATGTCAAATTTTAGACGAAATAATCTTTTAGGCTTCTAAAGAGGATTTTGATGGTCTACTTTCAGAAACTTGATACCGTCGAACGGCTCCAAGGATTATATCGTGACCAATGACTTCGTATTGATAGGTAGGTTCCTGTCATGAGTGTCTCGAGGAATGCAAGTCGCGTAGCCCTCCTAGACAATACTGTATGAGCACACGCAAAGACATAACTAATTATAGGACGGTATTTGGGACTACCTTTACCCGCATAAAGTCTTCAGTTCCAACCTTCAGCTTCCTCGAGTTCTGGCTCTATTAGTCCTAAATCGGCTACTACGTTCTTTGTCGGTGGGGCAGGGATCCGTAGAACTTTTCATTAGTAGGCGTTCAATTCCTACCTGTTTGTACGGATGATATTCTAATTCCCCGTTTGAAAGGTTCCAATACCCCGAGTTTTTGTTTGGCGGTGGCGTCTGCTTGTGGTAGAAACTTTTGTATTGGTGAGAGTGGAGAGGGCGGAGAGGGGAGAGAGAGTAAGCTTCCGAGACTGACAAGTGAGGGGCTGGACGCATATGGATGTCGGGAAAATTCCGAAAGTTTCGGAACCCTGGCGGGCACTATATTCCGAGATTAAGCGCAATTCCCGACGTCGGCTGGTAAGCGATCAATATGGCCAAGTCGCCCTAAACTTGACTCCGGGTGCGACATCTAATGTTCAGCACTGTTCATCACTCGCTGTGACGTAAAATGGCTACGATCGACATCATGACACCACCATTGACATGAATTTGACGTCAACCTCAGTATATCCCAGTATATCTAGGATGGATACAGGCGCCTTTTTTCCCTGTTCAGCTTCACGCTATCACATTTAACACAACACAAGCAACAATGTCAGGCTCTCGCTCTACTCCTCTCGACGCCGGAAAAGCGGGTACCGCTGCCAACATAAACTCCATTTCCAATCAAGGACCGTTCCATGCCTCCAAACCCCGCGACCACCCAATGACCACCAAGGGCGTGAGTGCTTCCAACAACCTCTCGCTATAATTATAGAGTACTCAATAACGACCTGCAGCACCAACCCGGTCAAAAAACCTCGCCCGCGGACTTCGTCCCTACCTTCCACACACAAACACTCTCTCCTGGTACCGCACCAGAAGACCGCACCTTTGTCCCCCACAACGTTGAGAATATAGTTGGAGATGAGATCTTCCCCACGGGCACCGAGGGCATGCCCGGGTCTACGAGTGCCGACGTGCACCAGGGTATAGGACACCCGGGCCAGGGTATGACGAGTCGCGAGATACGACACGATGGGCAACAGCAGGGGAAGGGACCGAAGAGAGAGAGGCTGGGATTGGCAAAACATGGGGCGGCATATACGGCGGGTGCGAGCCAGGAACTTGGCGGCGCGAACCCAAGGGTTGATCCCCGGCAGCGGGGACTGGATGAGGAGGTTCCGTTGGATCCTGGGAGGGGGAATAAGGGGGAAAGGACGGCGGAGGATATGCCGAGTGTGTTGGCGTAGACAAGAGGTTCGGCGGTAGTAATAAGGATAGTGTGATGTACTTCTGTAACTTTAAATTGTTAATTCAAGTTTGTGTGACAGGGATAGATATAATAAGTATGTATGAGTTGAACCGGGTGTGAGCCCGGCATGCTATGAATGAAGTAACTTGAGCCAGGCACGAAAAATCTTGGCCTGAGTTTGAGCTTGAAACTGCGAGTGATTGTGCCATGATTGCACTGGATCATAGATTCTCACCTTGATTTGCAGTTTTGTCAACTGTTACATATCCGGTGGCAAGTGACTCAGAGTGGCGAAGCATCAAAGTATTCCCGGTGATCCTCTGTATATAAGTCGAGTCTTTCTCCTTCTCTCTTCTTCACTGTATTATAGAATCTACATACACGGTTCTCCCCTAAGTACTATAGCAACATCAACTCCCTCAAACTATGTCACTGCTCAGGGTTATTTAACGGATATGGGACTGTTTCAAGTTAAACGAAGTTTTCGTTTAACAAATGTTTAACTGAAGTGTCACGGTTAAAGTTAAACAAATCCGTTCTGCATGTTTCTACCTAGGTACTGTTTAAGTATCCCACATTTAACTCCTACCACTATTTAACTTTGTCAAAAACCGTTTTGCCGGCTTGTTGCGGCTCATTTCCGAGCCGAACTTTTGGACTAGCTATGTCGCAAAAACGGTTCTCCGGACCGGCTCCTGGGCAGTTTGGATGTCGTTACAACGATTTCAACACCCCAAGAATTAAGAAAATTGAACAGAAAACCAGTCTTGAACCGAGTGTCGTGAGAATCCCTAATGATACTGTTCCACTCGAGCCATAAGCGAAGAACAAACTAAACCCTCCTCCAGCAGAGAGCTTTGTGGTGACTTTCACTACGATACTGAGGGCAGCCACTGTGATGTCCACTTTGAATTTCTTTGAGTCTTGAAAACCATAGGTTGTAAAGACAGTGTACGAGATCAAGGTCTCACCAATCCGTCGGGCCCCTGTAGCTCCTCGAATCGAGACATCATACCCTAGAGAATGTTAATAGTCGGCAACAATGATATCATCAACAATATACCTTCTGTTCTAGCGAGTTCTGGTGCTTCTTGACAGCCAGTGAGAAGGTTTGTGCACATTTCGAACTAGACGTTCAAAAATGCCCGGAGCGGTCCGAGGTCTTGTGGCGCTGTAGGTGTTTTTTAAGAGTATGCACGTAGTCCGCCTTTTACTGCAACCTAGTCACATCAAGCTTCCCATCCGGAGGGTAGTAAATGGTGGGGGAGAGATTTCATGTGCGTAACGCTCTCAGCGTTCCCAAGCGGTCAGTCTGGTTAGATTTGGCCTTCGATCGGGTAGGCCTATGCCAAGGGCGGCTTTGAAAGTTGTGATCTGACCGGTTTATAAATCTGCAGACATCGATTTGGCCGGTCTATAGACCTTTAGATCTATAGCTCACAGGGCTGTCGATCTGACCGCTTGGGAACACTGAACGTTCTTGACAACCTGTCAAAGAGTCGAGTATCGTGACTGTTCTATGCTTTGTAGTTGGCAATCCGAGCGCGAGCCTCGGGAGAAACGTGACATGATGCTAGGGATACGACGGTCACGGTTAGCCATAATTGATAGAGATGTTGGGGCTTTTACGGCTTGGGATAGCTTGTCACTGCTGCCATTCTCTGACAACCCGGTGCCTGCGTTTGGGGGATTCTACTTCGAGTTCGTCTAGGCGTTTTCTTGTAACATAGAGCGAATTGCAAGACAAACACAGAAGAATCTCGGGTCGACCAAGTGGTTGGTGATGAATAAGGCTTTTCGACAAATTGTTGTCCGACAGTCGTGAGATGAAAGGAATGAGGTTCGATTGAAGCTCTGAGCTAGCTCCAAACACTATCTGCCTACCCCATCCTGTGATACACGTCATTGGATCAAATTTAGTCAATAATCTAAGTAGTGGGCATACCTGTAGGGTTGTTAACAATTAACTCCGCAAATTAAGTGACTAGGGTGATTCGGACGGCGTTGCAAAGATAGGGCCATTGACAACCTCCGAAGCCGCCCCGTTGCGCGTTGCACTGTGATGCTTTAATCATACCCCAGAAACTATATACAGGACTCTTTGAGAGGTGTGATGAGGACGGTGTTTCTGAATAAACATTAAACGCCAACCAGCGGCGGTCTTCTGAACATGACGCTTAGTAGTACGTACTACGAATCAGAAGGGTGATACATCCCCATATCCTCGCGCGGAGAGTTGCCGATCACGATTCCGACGCAACGATCTTATTGTTTTGAGGTCATTGTCACCATCCCAAGCCTCCGAGTCGATTCAAAGTGTATTGTGCGATCATTCAATCATTGTAGTCACTCGGTGATTATCATCCCAAACATGTTGCATATATGGATCGCAACCCTTTGTAAGGCTTTTTCGGCTGGACTGACGGTTATTTGGGACTTAGCTGGATATGATAGCTGAGTGTGCATGTATGCGTATAAGGTATACACTGAATGCTGTATATGAATACAAGCTCCTACGTAGATACAATCAACGATCACAAGTTTCAACAAAATATAATTAAAGTATGCTAAGATACTCTCTCCGCCTAAGAAACCACTGTAAATTTGCCCGATCTGCGGAACACTGTGGTATCCGAATTGCAATTACGGGGGTCATGCATGCACTTTGTGGTGGATTCTGAGCTACGTGTTTGCTTCTGCCCTATAACTACCTCTTCACAAACAACCTCATCCTACTCATTATCCAACTAAAATGAATTTTTAGTTCACTTGTATCCTCTTAACCAATTAAACCTCGGCAGGGTGACCTCATAGCAGTGGCGGGGCCGTGAGCTCATTGACGTATTCTGTACTATTTTAACATCGAGCGGCCGTGTTTACTAGTTACAGTGTATTTCCGGCGTTTCAGCCATCAGTCCTGGAAATAGGATTCTATGATTGCTTCGTATTTAACGCTACTTCCTGTACACTTTTGCGGGTGATCAGCCTGCAAAGTTTCATTGAGACGCAATCAGAGCTAGCCATCATCACAAGATAGGAAGAGATTTAACAATTAATCAGACAATGGTGCTTTCATGATGATCGAAATATCAGGGAAATGAGGTACTACAAGCTATTAGTGTTCTTTGTACGATTGACTGATCATCAAGAATAGGATCCAAAATAGCACGTCTCTAGCTCTCTGGCTCCGTCGAAGCCCAATCATTCCAAGGCCACGGTCCTAAAACCCCATAATATCGAAACAGCCGATCTTTTAGCCAGTAGTTCAACGAATTGTCATCGATATTTCCACATTTGCCCCACTGTGGCACTTGGATCGACCTGTAGAGTACTGGGGTGTTACTAGAATGGGGCGTTACACGAATGCCAAGACCCAGGGGACGCTGAACTTCAAGCGCTCCAAAAAGTACGGTCACGGCGACAATATACTAAGAGCGAAATCTCTCTATCTGCTGATGGTTGAGACCGATGGTAAAGTAGAGAAGTAGACGGCGAGAGGAGTGCCCCTAAAGAATCCAAACGTCTTGGCATTTGTATAGAGCCCCTAGTGTAGCGCAACGCAGGAACGTTGTACGACTAGTTATGAACATTCCATAGACAAACACTATTGACTTAGCTGGTCTTGACTGTAGCACAGGCTCACAAGCTGTTCTAGCGTTAGCAACCTCCGAGTCGACTAGGTGTTATAAAATCTATAAGAGGGTGCAGTCTCGTCGGATCTTTCTCACTCAAAACGATCATTATAAACATCCCAAAGGATCATCAGACCAAAGCATCTCCAAACTCAGCTTTTTCCACCTCCATATCCTTCCATAATTCTAAGATGAAGCTCGCCACACTGTTCCTCGTTGCTGCCTCGGTCACCTACACCTTGGCAGCACCCAAACCCGCGGCAGTGCCCAACGCCGTCGCGGCACCCAACCCTGCGGCAAACCCCAACACGCTTATCCCCCGTGCCGGTTGCCGGCGCAAGCTTCAATTCCGTACGGATCGTTACGGAACCTGTGTACAGACCTCTGGCAGCGGCAACCCTTGCCAGGGGGGTGACATGTACAAGGCGGATTGTGACGGAGCTGGAATGATGTGTTGTATCAAAGATGTATTTCCTTCCTGTGATCATCCTTGATGTTATCATGGGCACTAACCAGTGCAAAAATAGGGATGCGCGCTTCACTGTTAAGGCCGGAGGTTTTAGGTTGAAGAACTACGGGTGGTTATGGTAGATGTTTAATTCGATTATTTGGGAATGATAAAAACTGGAAGAGCGGTGAATCATGGCACGAGCCCCGAACACGGTGGTTAATATTACATCATATATATAATTGGTTGATTGGAATACTCTATCGTCTCTATAAGTACCAGTCAAGGAAGTGTTAAAGCAGCAAGTGACTCGCGATGCTACACAAGTATAAAATTCAAGAAATGTCCCTGGAATGGACCCGCCCTCCATACAAACTTCCCATCATACCAGAAATTGCGAATTAATACATAATAACAAGACTAATTTTGCGAATTGCAGCCACCAGATACCAAACTTGGGGCCGCGCAGTTTCCAACACAGACCCTGGCGTTGCTGGACTCCACTGTACACGACTTTAAGCAGGAGATTGATGGAAACGCAGTGATGTTGTTCGGGGTTTACGGCTAGTACAGAAGTTGCTCGCGAGCGAGGGCCGAGGCGGAGGAAATTATGACGAGAAGGATCGCGATGAAGAGGATTTAGAGTGAGCCCTCGCAATGTATGACGATGTGTCTTTACGCATATTACTGTGCTTACTTATTCTGAAGAGTGTAGTCTGCCGCACAGCAGAGAAGGGTATTGGACATGGATAACGGGCGCCGTGTGTAGTCCAATAGCGACACTGTCTCTTAGCGGTCTCTCTATATACATAATGACAAGAACAAATTGGCCGGCCTGCTCTCGGACTTGGTACTGGTGCGGGGTCGAACAGATTTCCAATATTCCCATTCTGTGAGTACACGGTGCATAATCAGAGCCCAAAGTAAAAGAAAACCGAGTAAGAGCGCTACAAGGTAAGATGTTACATATATAAGATCTGAGACGTGTTACAGGCCTGATACACTCTCACTGTAACTGGGGCTGATGGTAAAGCACAACAAACCTCCTATATATATCTCGAGTCCTTCTCTCTTCTCTCACCTTAAGTCTATACACGCACACGGTTCTCCCCTCCATATCGCAACATAAGAAAATAAAGAAACCGTGAGTGACAAGATATGAAAAGGTAGTGAGGTTGCGACAAGACTCTGTCAACGGTGAAAGGCGGCGGCAACCAACCGCACTAAACAAAGAGTTCAGAAGACGACACTGCATTCGCAGCAACGACAACCGCCACAGAGACCCAAGAACTTCAACAGCCAAAGCAAATAAGAAGGCAACTAAATCACCCTAACAATCGAGGCTAATAAATACCCATAGCAGCATGATGCTGCATAAATTTCTCCCTAGAAAGTGCCTTTGTAAGGCAGTCTACCGTCATGACCCCAGTGCGTATGTACTCCAAGTCTCTCCTCCCTCAACCTTCCCTCTAACGAAATGGTGCTGTATATCCACATGCCTGGTACGGGAATGGTATAATAGATTGTTGGTGAGGGCAGTGTAGCCTTGGTTGTCTGCATAAATGATGAAGGAAATCTTGAACTCGGCCTCTCCTGCTTCCACTCCACACTTCACTCTTCTCATGCTCCTAGGTATGCCGCTGTTACTAAAGCTCTCTCTGAGCCGCAGCACTACTTACTTATCCCCTAAACTCCCTCTTCTGAGTCCTGCTGCTATATGCTGTAGTGCTATTTCGAAACCTCTCAAGTATGCGATCTGTCATAGCTACTGTGTACTGACATCGTGTCTTGCTAGGTATGGGAATTGGTGCGGGTATCATGATCATGGTGGCTGTTCACGGGTGGTACGAGGTCCCGAGGTTATTCTACATATTTCCGAGTCTCTCGACGGTCATACTACATACTAACCGCCGCTTCAACCAATTTACAGAGACAGCCATCCATCTTTAAAAGAGGAGTCTACCAGAAAATACAGGGATTACCATGGTCATCTAACCTAAGGTCTATCCTAAGGTGCTCTAGTCATAATACGTTAATCGTAAGTGAAGATAAAGTCCTTTAGCGGCATCTATCATCTAGAAACTCCACATCTGCTACTCCGCTTGGCGGGTCATTGCGAAAGGAAGCTGAGAAAACTAGTCGGCGACGGAGTGACACTGGGCTGCCATGGTGCGGACGTCAGCAGTCAGCATGGGGTGTCCGTCCGGGCGATTTTTTGCGTTAATTAGCGTCAGGTTGGGGTGTCTGAAAATCAAAAGGTGTCAGCACTGATGATTGTACATACATACAAAGACTGCAGAAAAAATAATTGCAAGCCCTGAAGCCTCCATTTCCGGCAGGGCTGCCCCTCACCCCTCTTGTTGCATTTCACAGCCATTCCCCACACTTATCAATAGTAAACCCATGGCCCAATTCGATGTCCGAGTACATGAAAGCTGTCAGCAATAGCTGTCCGACCTCAAAATTGCTGTCAGCATCAGGCCTTGTCCGGACCACGGCGGCCAGTCCAGTAGTGTCCTGGCTGCAGTTGATGGTGAGGATGGAACGTCCGTGATTCCACATCATATCAGCTTGCACAGACAGTAACAAGAGTGTAAACAAGGGAGTGTACAGCTAGCATCACTCTCATCGGTATCAATCCAGACCCCAGCCACTGCTCCCGTGTCCAGCTGTTTTACGACCTGAACCTCCCATCTAATATAATAGGACATCTAGTACCTTCACACCAGCCCCATACTATTGGTAGTTTTCTCACAAGGAGGGCTAAGTAATAACGGTTAAAGTTGAAGTTGGCAAAGTAGCGTTCTCCGCTGGTAGTACTAGTGGACCTGAAGTGGCCAAAACTGTTATAGGAGTTATGGAGCACTAAAATTTCGATATATAAACCAATTTGTATGTTGGAAGAAGACAGTCATTTGTGACGACCCGAGTGGCGCTCGAAACTGACTGTCCAAAGTTACTGTTGCATGTGTACCTGCATCATTAGTCTCAGGTCCGTTTGCTTGGATCGTGAGCCTCAGCTCTGTTTGCTGGCTCGTAAGCAGTTGGTGTTTCGAGGATATGCATAGTCTGTAGTGAGAGCGGCTCATATTAGTGCAAACGGATATGCAAACGGATATGGATATGGATATAGAAGTCAAGTCTGTATATATACGAGCCTTCTGGCCTCGAGAGATTAGTAAATCAACAAGTCTTTCTAGCATCCAAAGTAACAGTTACACCGTGTCAGCAATCGAGTGATACTATATGAGTTACAGATCAGCCTTATCAGCCTTAGAATAGGAAGAGAAACTCGGACGAGTACTGGCGATGCAGAATGAGAATAAGATAAATCTAGGAACACCTGCTTGCGAAACATGGGAAACCAGCAACGCGCTATAGGAAGTTGGCGGGAGCTGCGACAGGTTTGTGACAGATGAAAGCAAACTTTTCAAACCATGGGGTTGATTTCAACGAATATAGCCTCTCATCCACAACTTCTGCGGCATTACATGAATACACGCTTCACTGAAACCTTAAATGGCTAGTTTTTGTGGAGCTCGACCTACTTCCCATTCTAGCTGCCACCCGGGATTTTTCAGTGACGCTTCGAGCGCCAAACGATACAGCTTGTTAGGTAGGCTGCTTACTATTGAATTTTATATCCTTTTTGATGCCCTCAGTTATGTCTGCCTACTCCGATGTGCCTCGACTAGGGTCCCCAGGAGCTTATTATACCATGTACTGCGTGAGCGCTCAAGTCACTGAATCCGTAGGCGACTAGTAATCTACAAACTTGCGGGGCTGTGAGTCTACTCCTGTATCGGCGGAGGCCCACAGCAGCTCGGTAAAGCCGGCAGACATCTGTCAGATTTTGTGGGCTGTAGTCAGGGCTGCATAATCATGAATATAGATAGTTGTAGGTGCGCCAACTACGCTTGCATGAACTACCGGGTATCTAGGAACATCTAGCGGTAAGCTTAAGCTCGACCCCAGCACCTCCTTGCGGAACGAGCCCGGAATGGTTTACGAACTTTATCTACCGGGAACCAGGCTGTAATCCTCACACCCAGAATGCGGCTTCTACAGTGAAATATTATTTAAAGTAGTAAGTACTAAGAACTTACAACAGAAGTTAATGAACCGCCAAGTATTTGCAAACGTTAAATTGACTATGGCTAGTCTTTAAGAACTAACTCCACCCATCCGGATATGGCGATCTGGACGGGTCGATGCCAGAGCTAGGCAGACCGCATGCGAGAAGACCTCACAGCTTATCGCATAATTGTGTGCTCGTAGCACATCACCAACGACGCTCATCCGTTTACCTCAGCATAAACATTGCGAGTCACTATTTGAATTCCTGTGTTCAGTCTTCGATTTGCTCCCTAAGCCAGATATTGTATCACAATGTCGATTTTGCTGAAGTCCCCATATTTTCCACCGTTAATCGTATGTTTCATAAAAAACAAACCGAAAATTGGTGAAAGGTCATGATCATGATCATAAGTCACCCGGTTGTGTTCAATGTATGGTCACCTAGGAGTGGAATTATTTGCATTTCTTCATCCCCGATAACAGGCCCTGGTGATTCCCCAATATTTACATCGTCCTTCTAAGTGGTGAGCGTTCCGGGGCTGGGTAGGGCTTCGTTTGTTTTGCATTCGTAAACTGTTGTAGGTCTTCAGCCATCATAGCTTATTTGAGAAGGTCGACTTCTCTTGGGGTTCGCCGGTCCGGGCTCACCAACCTGGTACCAGGGTTATGAAGCCTGCGTTTGCCTGGTTTAAACCAGTACAAGCGATCGTTGCAATACCACCGATCACCATGCGCAGCAGTTTGCTCGTCCAATTCCAATTGTCAACCCTGCTTTCGTTTTTGCTACTTAACCTGTATCGAGCCAGAGTGATTTACCCAACGTGATGGCTGTGCGAACTGGACAAAATTTGTCATTAGGGGAAGGAGTGAGTGGTTTGTCCTCTGGTGAATTCGGAAACCTCCTATCTCCGTTTTGCACGACGTTTCTAGGGGTTGCTTCAAGCCGTGTGGGTGGCCCCTCAAGAAATCCGCAACCCAACCGTAAACAGCCTATGGTACTCGAGACCAAATGCAACAGAAGTTATTCTGCCGGACAATAACCAACCGCCCTTGAGGCATACGACTGGAGTCAGCAAGTGGCATCTACTCCAGTTAAGCGCCCATACTGTTTTGGAAGTAACTTCTAGTCTCTGTAAGCTGTTGTTTTTCTGGTTCCTCACCGCCTGGCCTGTTTACGTTTATCGTAACTCAACGCACCTAGCGGTCATAGTTATCCAATAGAGAAATCTTCATGCGCAGTAAACTGAATCGCTCGATTTTTATCTCAGGTTACACCGGCAGCCCTGTCGCCTAGATTTTTCCTTAGTGACGCCTTCTGATTCGCATATGCAGTGTAACCACCCTGCAGCTGTACAGCCTCACCGCTGACGCCTAGCTTCGTACTTATATCTACACCCCGCAGTGGTAGTCATCGCTCCCCTATCAAACCAAAGCAATCTTTCATCGAAGAAAATTTCATCTCCATCATCAAAATTAACGTGCACATCATCCAAGAATGCCGCTTAACATCACCGTCCCGCACAGCGACTCCGACTCTGGAGGTGACGACTACGAAATTGTGGGGTCACCGTCGTCACGGCCAAGCTCTTGGGAGACTAATGTCGAGGAATACTACGGCGATGGGCATTTCGCGCCTCGTCATGCTGCTGAGCTCGAGAGGGAGGAGGCAGAGTTGAAAGAGAGGATCAGAGAAATCAGGAGGGCCTCTCCCGCTGGCGGTCATGTATGTTTGGTTACGTCCGAATGAAAGGGCGAGACGAAGCTGACCGCGAATAGTTTCCGAAATCTCCCCGTATCAGAGGGCGGCATGAGAACCGTCCACGCGCTCACGATGGTCGTATGGGAAGTCCAGATCCTGAGGACTTCGAAGGACATGGGCATCGTATTCAGACCCTGCCGCTGTCACCGCCGCCCCCAGGTCTCCGCTCGGCACCGGGTCTGCCCCATCGTTCCGAATTGGCCATGGGAAGAGTAAGTCTGCCCGAACCCATGTTACCCAGATTGTCTAACCATGTGCGCAGCATCCTCCTCCTCCTCCTCCCCCAGCCTTACGCCGTCCGTCCTACGAAAGACGTGGTTCTGAAAATCTAGACGAAGATGAGTGGTTTGGACCTCCCAGTCCAGGTATCGAGGAGTTTAGTGGTGTAAGTGCCCTGAATCTGTCGCATAGAAACCATATTCATTCAAATGCAGAATGCCCGAGGACCAAATTATAGCCCTCACGTCTATAGTACCGGTGGGCGCCCACCACCACCACCCATCATCGAATATGTCCCTTCAGGCCGCATGTCTCCGCGATACAGTCCAGTCCCTGTCGAAATAGAAGCCGGAAGACGCAGATACCATCCAACTCGTATCCTGAGAGATGAGGAACATCCATCCCGTTCGTCGTATCCCGCCGATCCAAGCCTACACGAACATCGTAAAATTCCTCCTCCCATGGTGTCTGCATCCGCGTCCAGTCGGATCAAACCAATCAACACTTATGCTAAGGAGAGGGAGGGTACCAACCAGCGCAGTCTCACCCATGCTGATTATAGAGGCAGCAGTCCTCACCGCAAACCGGAACCTTATTACTCCGAGCACAGCCACATCCATGACACACGCCCGGAACTCGGACGAGGGGACCCCTCAAGTCCACGCCTCGACAAAACACCCGACGGTGGTAGAATCCACTCTCAAGTCCGCTACCTCGGCGCCAACTCGGCGTTCGTCGGCGATATCCCGCGCTCACCCCCGGAGGCATATGGACACCCAGACTTACACCCTACCTCGCCACCCCGCAGGACCGAGCCGTTATATAGCACCAGCCAAGGCTACCGCGTACCAGCGCCTCTCCCGACTCCTATTAAGCTCCGCGATCCCGCCGGAAGAGTCTATTCCTTCCCGTTTAACCAATGCAAGAAGTGGGCTGTAAGTCCCTCATCCATCTGATCTTCACACATTAGCTGACAATGAATAGGATTTCCAGAAGCTCGTTAGAGACGCCTGCGGCTACTTGGATGATATCGGCCCTGCTGTCAGGGCTGGTGAATATTACGTCCTGGACCCTCGTGGAAGCGAGGTGAGGAAGGAAGAGTGGAAGGATATGGTAAGGCCAGGCTGGGGGCTGAGTTTGGTTGTTAATGGATATGAGTTCTAACTCAGTGGGTGGATTTTATCGAGTGCCTGTTAACAAGTGCCTTTTGCAAAGGGGAACTGGTTTCTTTTTTGCTTTGTCCTTTGTAATTTGGAGGGTCAGGTTTAGTATAGCTTAATTTAAGTTATCATTTTTTAACCAAAAATTTCATTATCTTTAATAAATTCGCCACTTCTTTCTTGAAACACACTCATGCCTCTCTCTAGTTCTCGGCTCATGTATGCACGCAGTCAATATACAAGTGAAACCAAGCACTGCTCGGGAGGTTTGGATGTAGTCTGTTATACGGCTTTTTTTTCGCTGGCGCTAGTAGTTTGGATGTTGGAAAACGACATCCAGGAAATGGAAACTCAAAAGCATGGCTTGGCAGTTATGTTAATTAGTATTAAATACCAAATTAGGTGAAAAGACATTGGGGCGGGGAAGTAAGAGACTGTCCAGATATCTAAAAATTACACCATGCCGCCCATCAACATAGATTGTCTAAAACAAAGTGTGCTAAAACAAACGTCGCCACAAACACGACAACTAAATCCCTTCCGTAACCAACCCCCACCTCTCACCCCCAGCGCCCGTTTCCTTGCTTTCTCTCCCCCCAAGATCTCTCAGCACCCTTATTCTACCCTCCCACCCTTGTTTTCTCTCCCTAGCTTTTTTCACTTCCTTCAACGTCTCAACCCTCTCCAACCCTTTCTTCCCCTCCGCCCAAGAACTCCCCTCTTCATCCCCACCATCAAAAAAACTAAATTCCCCCTCCAACACCCCTCCCACATCATCTGCTTCAGCTCCAGTCACCATTTCCAACTCCAACACCTCCAAGCTATCTCCCTCATCCTTCCTGGTAGTAGCAATAAATTCCAACAACGCCTGCACATCCTCTTTCGGCCCCCACTCTGGAACTGCAGTAAGGACTAACGTTTTTAACCTGCGCAGCATACGTCGGCGCAATCCTTGCGGCGACATAACCACCCGGTGCATGATCCGAAGAGTCCGCAGCGTCGAGTATGCATACATACTCAGCGCGGGGACGAGCTGTAATAGATCCTCACGTGTTTTTGGACTACCGAAGTCGAATGTGACCAAGCGCGTAGATTTTACTAGTGCGACGGCACCTGCCATGGAGAACTGGTTGTCTGCGATCCGTAGGTGGGTGAGGCCTTCTTCGACCACGGCGATTTCCTCAGACATGTAGCTTGGCGGGGCGAATGACCAGTCCAGAAGGTTAGATGCGGTTGCGTCGGTGAGGAGGTTGCCGCGGAGGTCGAGAGAGCGGAGACGCGTACCCACTGATTTGCAGAGCTTTGCGATAGCTGCGTCGTCGAGCTTTAGGTCCCGGAGTGCGAGCGTGTGAAGTGAGTGCAGCTGTGCAATGGCTTGTAGGGTGCTTGCGTGGTTTGCGCCGTCGCAGCTCGAGAGGTCAAGAGTTGACAGCGCTGGTAGCTTCCGAAGAAGCGTACATAATCCGGCGGTTGTGCAGTTGTAGCTACTTGCTTTCAGCTGTCGCAGCTTATGGTGAGGCTGTAGCCCATCTGTTACTACGAGAGATGCGTGGTCAAAGAACGGAAAATCCGACAACGTTAAGACGCGGAGGTGCGGGAGCTTGGTGAGGATATCTGAAAGCCACTTTGCTGGGAGAGTAGTGTAGATGGAAGCGCGCACAGTTTCGAGAGATAAGATGCGGGTGTAGTAAATTGGCTCCGGGAGGTGCGAAATGGTCCGGAGGAATAAGAGGAAGCTAGCTGCGCAACTATCAGTAGATCCTTCAGCGCTAGTGGGGGGTAGATACGCACTCAGCTCGCTGCGCTCGCCCAAGCCCCAATAGCGGTGCGGTGTCTCCCAGATTATTGGCATCAGTGCCAGGCGCCAGCTGTGGGAGACCAGGGAAGCAGCGAATACATCCTCGCGGCGAAGGTACCGGGAGATGAGCGGGAGGGGATCGCGAGTGGTTGCGGCTTCATAGGTAGGGAGGAGATCTTGTTCTGGGTCGATAGGAGGTTTTGCGTAGTACGCCATCGTCTATGGACTTCTACGGGGGGAAATGGTGGTGGTTGTGGTTGATCATGGAGATCATGAAGTTGGATAAGAGGCTGTGTAGAAGTAATCGGCGGAGTGGGACAGAGCACCAACCCTAACCGCAACCCCACTTACATAACAACTCCGCTGCTTGCTGTCACTCCGACACTCAAAAGTCCATTAAAGAGCAAAAACACGGAAACAAAAATGCTGAAATTAAAAGATAATGTAGCTCTGTGATAAAGAAAAACCTGGTCGTTCGTGGATACCACACACCCTAACCTGCAATGCTTGCATAAACATGCTCAGCGACTAGCATATTTCTACTACTACTTCACCATCAACGCTAGAGACCGAGTAAGACGTAACAGTCGGCATCACATACTAATTCGACACTCGACTACGTGGGAGGATTATCCGTCCCACCCAACTGCTGCTCCAGACACCTCTGTGCCATCACCAATGCCCCCATCTGGTGCCCGTAGCTCGTCTGCACCATCTGCAATGCTTCAGCATGTGATGCAGTGCTCCTATCAAGGCGCTGTCGAAGCTCATCGTTTTCACTGCGAAGGCGTGCAATCTCCGCCTCGAGTCGTTGCGTCGCGTTGGTGTCATCCTCCGTCGCGGCCGGGGTTTGTTCTCCTAACGTAGGTAGTTCTCCATTTCGCAGAGCGGCGATATGATTCTTGAGCATCAATCCGGTGTGTGATAAAAGGGACTGAAGTCCAAACAAATCATTCCTACCACCCCCGCCCTCGAGAAGCAACCGCCCAGTTTTGGAATCGGTGATGAAGATCAGCGACCTGTTATTGTCGCCTTCATAAAGTGTGAGCAACGTTGGCGAGGCCGGGGGCGGGAAGAGGATCACGCAGTTGGCGAGAATTTGTGTGCGGAAATATAATTCGGACATCGATGAGAGCGGTCTGAGAGGGAAGCAGATTGCTGAGTGTGGGGACGTTGATGAGTAGCGATGCAGAGGAAGTTCTGACCGTTATAAAGCAGCATGCACATATCTTACCTTCTATTAGCCGCGGTTAAATCTGAAGGTAACTTAGAGTGCCGATATACCTATCAAAATCAACAGCTCAACCTCTGCAGCAGGGATGAGAATCGAAGTTGTGGGTTTGGACCGTCAGGTGGAGACCCCACTAGAGGCGGATGTCTGACCTGGATCAGACGCCTAGGAAGGACATTGATGGTAGTAGGGATGGATGCCTGGCACTCCAGACTGTTGGGAGAGAAAATGTTGGTTGCGGGGTAGCGAGGTAGTGGTATCAGGGCGAGTTTTGATAGTTACTTGAATACTAGATATATCTTGCATGCGACTGACCGCCGTCAAAGTTGATGGTGGCCGAAGCGCAGAAACGAACTTCAGTGTCATGAGTTTTAAACTGTTAAACAGAGTAGTGATTAGCGTTAGATAAGGATTGTCTGTGCGGCTATCTATTGCATTAATTTATCCCGTTATGCATCTGTACTGAAGCGTATTGTTGCCTATTCTTTTCCATTGCTTTCATTTCGCCTTGCAAATGAGAATTCTGGCTTCCAGAGTCACCTTTGTCACTCAGCAACTGGGACTGAAAAATACCTTAAATTTCGGAGTACATTCCTGTGGTTCTTTTTGAAAATTCACGAAGTTCTACTGCACAGGGGATATATGTTCTGCGGTAAATGCGGTTGAACTGTTTGGCCCCGCTTATTCAAGACTTTTTCCGCCCGCTGTATAACAAATCTTCCAATGTCGCATTCTCCCCTACCACCAACCTAAGAGACAGAGCATGGCACAACAATTGCCGTCACATACTAACTCGATACTTAACTAGTTGGGGGGGTTATCTGTCTCACCCGACTGCCGCTCTAGATACCTCTGTGCCATCACCAACGCCTGCATCTGATGTGCGCAGCTTGTCTGTACCATCTTCAAAGCCTCCGCATGCAATGCAGTGCTCTGATCGAGACGCTGTCGAAGCTCATCGTTTTCGCTGAGAAGGCGTGCATTCTCCGCTTTGAGTCGTTGTATTGCGTTGGAATCTTCCTCCGTCGAGGCCAGGATTTGATCTTCCACTTCGGGGAGTTGCCCGCGGCACAAAGTGGGGAGGTGACCGTCGAGCAACGTTTCGGTATGTTTGCAAAGGGCTATGAACTCATCTAAGCTGGTTCCACTGTGCTCTAAGAACAATTGTCCAGTCTTAGAATCGACGACCAAGATACGTGATGCCTCATTATCACGAACAGTGATCAGTGTTGGCGAAGCCGGGGGTGGATAGAGAATCGCACAGTTGGCGAGAATTTGAGTGCGGAGAAAGATATCTGACATTGCAATTGGTGAGGGCGGGGACGGATGTCAAATAGTTCGAGACGCTGAGAGCAATCCAACTGATGGCAAGGCCACGTGGTAGAGGTGCGGGGGTGCGGGGTGAAGTTCTAACCGTTATTCAGCACCATGCACCTATCTTGCCTGCGATTGGCCGCTGTTAAAGTTGAAAGAAACTGGAGCGCCCTCATATGGTTGATCGAATTTGTACCTATAAAATCAATAGATTAACATCTGCAGCAGGACTCCTACTGCAGGAGTAGGAATCAATACCGTGGGTTTGGACCGTCGGGCGAAGTTGGTGATTGGCGATAGATAAGGGTTGGCTGCGCGGCATTAAACTTACATTTCCCCGCCCATTATGCATCTGCAACATAAAAACTCCGCCCTGTCTCTGTATTACCACTTCATCTCTCTTCATTCAACACTTCGCAAATAGCCGAATTTTCAGGCTTTCGATTTTCTCAGAACCACACAACTCTTCACAGTAAGCTCGAATCCGGCACCCTCTAAGGAGGGCGTAGTGAACGCAGGATGGTTTCCGAGCTTATCCTGGCAGTTACTTCTCGGGAACATGTCAGAAGCCGTCTTCGCACACACTCTGCTCTTATCCAACTGTTCAACCCTCTTCCCGCCGCCAACGGTGCCAAAGATCCTTACCGTGAGCGACGGCGGGCCACGACGGATATTCGTTGTGTGCGCCGCTACCGGCCGGCTATTGCTGGAACAAGAGGGAACAGCTCCCAGTGATTTCTACAAATTGCTTAGCCGGACTGAGGACATGCTGTCGAGACACGTTACAGCCTTACGACGGGGACAGCCGCTTCAGGTGGGTAAGAAGACAGAAGTTGACGAAAAGGTGCAAACACTCGAGGAGGAAAATTCCAAATTGCGTCTCGAGAAGGAAGAGCTTCAGCGACGACTGGATAAAAGCTACGAACTGCAAGCTGAAGCGCTGCGTATGACTTCGATACAGATGGAAAGATTGTGGAAGACGGCCACAGCCGTACCGGGAGAGTATAGTGATAGCGATACAGGGACACAAGTTGCAACGCCGGGGCCTTCCTGCGCAGCTTCTGAGTTCGGTGATTTTAGATAGATTGTGCAGGTGAAGTGTGAGAGAAAGCGCGGTTTTTTTGGTTTGAAGAAAATTGGAAGTTGGGAAGCCTTTTACAGTGTCTAGTTTTCCCTATCTAAGGTCTTGACTATGAAGGAATCACTACATCCTTGCCATTATCAACTAGCTGTACGATTGAAGCTTAGTGAGTTTAACAGGTGAATATCGAGTGATCGCTATGTAGGAGAATTACACACAACAAAGCATGAAAATCGCCATGCGATTAGAAATCGATCCTCATTGTACAACGTCTCAAAGCAAATAATGGCCACGCTACTTTCGTGGGTACTTGCTTAACACCATTTCATTGTTTCTGTGGTATCGCGCTGTCTAGCACCTTTGAATTAATGAGTCGCCATCGTTGTTTGAGACGACCAATCTAGCAATCTAGCACTCTTCTAAGCATCGTTATACCGCTCGACACGCCTGACACAGGTGATATAATTCTGAACACACCGGCACGTTTTTCCACTGGGAGCAAAAGACACGTGACTCAGGATCCTTTGACTGCTGAAAACTTCCTACCTCTTGAAACTCCCCACAGAACTCCTTCTCGAAATCGCTCTTATCTCATCTCGCTCCATCGCATCTCTCGGCTAAACGAACCACAGCCTCCTCCAAAACACCCTTCACCACTCTCCACTACGAACTCCGCGTACCAAACTATCCACTCCCTTCGTCATCCCTCGTAGCGATTCCCTCGTTGACACTGCAGTGGGCTGCTAACAACGGCGACTGTGCGTTGGTAGAAAGGCTACTTGATGCTAGAATATGGATGTTGGCAATGTATAGCCTGCAATTGGGAGTGTGAGGGCGTATCGTATCACTCTGTGTTTAGCCGCAGCGGGTGTCCATGTTGAGACTGAAAGTGTTGTTGATGAGGGGTATGGCGGTGTCGGAAGCAGAGGTGTCCGAAAAGGCTGGGAGAAGGCATTGTGATTGCCCTTCGGTGGGTGGTGGATGAGAAGTGACGGTGTCTGAAGGAGGAGAATTATCGGTAGAGAAAGAAGAAGCGGTTGGGACGAGGCTGGGGGTTGGTGGATTGGAGGGCGCACTCGTTAGTTCGAGTTCTATTCAGATTTCGAACGTCCTCAGTGCGCTAGTTTATTCGTATAGGACAAATTACTTCATAGAACATACGCCAACGACTTTTCTGCATGTACATACGAGTCGGTGAAAATTCTGTTAATTAAAACCTAAAAATGACAGCGAGTGATCCCTTGTGATAGGAAGTATTTAGTACTACTGTAAATATACCTAGCGTCGATCAGGTGTCTGTGGGTGGCACTCGGGCAACATCACTACACACATTCTTCATTTAGAGGACGTGTGAACGGTGAAGCTGCCATAATGTGAAATTGCTCGAGTATCTTGCCATGATGCGCATAGAAAGGCTCCAAAGTGATGCGCTGGCCGTTTAGTCTTACGTTCTCGAATGGATTAATTAATGAGGGTGGAGAGCCCTATTTGACTACCTTTGTGTGGGATAATATGACTAGGATGTTAGGGGAACAAATGTACCGTATTAATTGGGAAAGTTGGGCTCCAGTGGCAGCGGGGACTTGACGGCGTTGTTGTTGTTGTTTATTCATACTGTATGCACTCTGACTAGAGTATGACAGGACCTGATATCCCCTCCGCCTCCGGGCTAGCCGGCTAGATGGCGGAGCTCCCCTCCACTACCCTTCGTCCCCGCTTGAACTTGACGGCATTTTCCCCACCGAAGACGTGATTCCCTGGTTCACTCTGCGGCGTTTTAACTTACAGAACACTACATACGGAGCTGGATATACTTTTCTCTCTATTAATTGTGTTGGCGGTCTCTAATGTTCCTTACATAGCTGGCAACCAGAAGTACAAAATAAAAATACTGACGAAGGAATTAACGGAAGTATCCCAACTAGCCAAAAGGAGATCTCTCAAATAACCCTTACAGTGGAGACATCAATATCCAGCCCAGCCAAAGGCATTCCCCAGGACTAAGAATCTACATGGAATCCTACGGATTCCCTACCACTCACAATTCTAAAAGAACCCGTACAGTCAAAGTGAATAAATCCACCATCTGAAAAATATTGATAGTTTGCAACATGGAATTAGGGCCGCTTCCTCTCTACACTATCACTACCACCATCACAGCAATCACAACCCGTAAAACGTCGAAACGGGCCTCGCTTGCTCTTAGTATTCTTAGGGTGCGGGTACTACTTAATCTACGAATATATTAGTAACTACAAGTAGCAGAAGCTGCTTCAATTGAGTCGTCGAGGGGTCTGCATTACCTAATGTATAAGCCTGCACCACTAGAGGATGGGGGTGGTGGTAGTAAAGGAATCTAAAAGTTTGACAATCCACTCATGGTCGTACAACGCCGCTAGGACTTTGGCTGTCCGGCCCTCATTGTCTTGAGCCTCCTTGTCAACGCCCAAAGTCTCAACAAGCATTAGGACGGTGATGCCATGGTCATTGCGAGCGGCCCAATGCAAAGGTGTAAACCCCAGGTTGTCCTTCGCCTCCTTGTCAAAGCCTAAGGTCTCAATGAGGAGTTGAACGGTGATTTCGTGCCCATTCTCGGCCGCGCAGTGTAATGCAGTTCGCCCGTCTTGGGTTTTCGCCTCCTTATCGACGTTTAAGGACTCAACAAGAACTCGTAGGGTGGTGTCACGGCCTTTGCCTGACGCCGAGTGCAGTGCCGTCTTCCCATCAATGTCTTTCGCTTCCTTGTTGATGCCCAAGGCTTCAACAAGTAGCTTAACGGTGGTGTCATGCCCGCTCTCAGCTGCGTAGTGCAGCGCTGAACGTTTGGTAACGGTCTTCGCTTCTTTGTTAGCACCAAAGGTCTCAATGAGCAGTCGGACTATTGTGTCATGCCCGCTCTTCGCCGCGTAGTGTAATGCCGTCCATCCGGCATCGGTCTTTGCCTCCGTGTCCGTACCAAAGGTTCTAATGAGTAGTTGAACGGTAGAGCTGAGGCCGTTTTGAGCCGCCCACTGCAGAACCGTTAACCCAAGGCTGGTCCTCGCGTCTGTACCAACGGTCTCAACGAGTAACCTGAAAGTAGTTTCCTTGCCGGCAAGAGCCGCTTGATGCAAAGCCATCAACCCATTATTGGACTTTGTCGTTTTGTCAGCGTCCAGGGTCTCGATAAGTAGCCGGACAATGGTGTCCTGCCCGGTGTGAGCTGCCCAGTGCAACGCTGTCCACCCTCGGTTGTCCTTCGCCTCCTTGTCAGCACCTAAGTTTTGAATGAGCAGTTGGACTGTGCTATCGTTGCCTTTGAGAACTGCCCAATGCAAAGCCGTTCGCTGTTGGTTGTCCTTAGCCTCCTTGTCAATACCCATGGTGTTAACGAGGAGTCGGACTGTCATGTTGTGACCATTGGCAGCCGCATCGTGGAGCGCTGTCCGCCCGTCGTTGTCCATGGTCTCCTCAAAATCGAAAAAATAGCTGTTACGTAGTTCGTTGGCGTATACGGGCAGGCAGACAACTGAGATGTTTGATATATCGGACAAATTCAGCCCAATAAGCTCTGACAACTTCAATCCAGAGGTAGCAATGATTTTGAAAGAACGTGTTGAGGCATTTCGGACTGTAGTTCTATAACTTCTGGTTTTGGTGCGAGTGCATTCAGATGAATATGCAACAGATGTCCGCCGCAGGTTTCTGACAGTTGTCCCAAGGGTCGACAGACATTGAATCGAGGGTGTCTTGAAGTTGTTTTCTGGTGGGAAGTCGGAGCTTGCCCCAACCATGCGTGCAAAGAGATCCGGATTTGACTTCAGAACGGTCTCCATAAATTGCTTTAGCTCTTCCATATAGCGCTGTGCCTGAAGTGTTGATTTACTGGTCGATTCAGGTGCAATGTTAGCCAAGACGCTTGGACTGCAAACGGTTTGAAGTAGTTACAAACCAGGTATAAATTGCCAGAATCAAGCCCAGTGACGATTTGTGCTGCTGCAGACTACCAAAGATCCGTCTAAGCACCAGCTCTTTTCGTGCCCATTTCATACTTCCCCATGCATAGAGTTGGGAATCGGGATAAGTTTTAAGGCTTTCTACCACCTGATCGAGTTCAGAGAAGGTACAGACACAGCCTGTTAGAGTAACAATCAATTGATCAACATATATCATCGACTTCCTAGCCTCATCTCCCTCGGAAAAACTGAGTACGAAGTCCTGTAGTTGATGAAAGATCGGCTGAAGGGCAAGGGTCTGGGTAAGAACATTTCGTGCAGTGTGAGGGGCGTCTAGCGCGGTAGAAATGAAGTTGACGACTTTTGCTGCGAGTTGAATCAGACCTGAAACAGATGTCGCCACTGATATGCCGTCCATAGTGTCGGACGGGGCTCCGGTGTTGTGGGCTGCAATGCGAGGTTAAGTGCTCAAGTGGTAATTGAGAGGGGTATGGAATGTCGATCAATCTATTTTTATCCCTCGATGCATATGCAGGCTGCAGGCTCGTGGTGTTGAATGGATGGTTGATATTTTTTGTCTGGACCCGCAGTGTCATTCTGTGGTGTCGCTGGGGGTTGTTCGAAGCGTGTCTGATGCTGGGTTTTGTGCGTGAGGTGGGTGATGAGATGGTTGCGTTTGTATTATACGATCCTTTAAGTAAGTAGATACATGTACTAAGTACTTAAATACTTACAGTAGGTACTTTTAAGTACCTAGGTACCTACTTGGTAAGTGTTCACGAACAAGAACCTACAAAATGAACTTACAAATTATGGGGCTCTAAATGTAATATATCTAAACACATAGCATCTTGAATGAGAGAAGGTGGTTTTGATGATAGTCCTAAGTCCGTTGTCATTGTGCGGTCGTAGATGCAGCATTTTTGACTATCTGCTGACAGTTGACCGTATATCAGCCGCTTCATTTCGCCTCTGGCAAGCGCGAGCGATGAGAAAACTGGGAATGAGGACATGACTGTATCCCCTACCACTTAAATTTAGGCAATTGGTTACAATACTTGGTAGTGAATGAGAGCGTCGTTGATTGGTTAACCTGAACTTCACACATCGATCTGTGGCATATCAGAGCTTGTTTGATTACTTCAACCGACAAGGGCAATTGCTAGAATAGAGTGTTGCAGCCGGTACCAATTTTCCAAAACTGCGTGTGTATAGGATAGAATTGCATCGCCCCGAAGGACAACAGACTAAAGGGCCGTCGAAAAAATTGTTGCGATAGGGAAGGGGAGAACCGGATGCATAAACAAAGATGTATATAGAGAGAAGAGAGAAGAGAGAAGGAGAAGACTCGGAATATGTACAGAGAACCTTGGTATAACTTCGGATATGCCAGTGCCACGCCACCCGGGTATTCGACAAACATCCCCCTTCTTTCATATAGTATTCAAGTAAGTGGTGCCCTTGTATACCAAAATTTTCAGTTTTGTTTCACGGTGAAAGAGTTTGGTTATGAGAGTAAATAGGCGGAATAAAGCTTTATTAAGAGATATTTTAGTTGAAGATCATAAGCAGTGTTGGATTCTGCTCGAGCTCCACGTAAGCCGCAGAGACAGAGCTGCCAGCTTGGGGTATTGCTACTGCTAAGCAGTACTAACCAACCTATTAAACGATTTATCTTCAATTTGTTATGCGTGATTGCCATATGTGATATATACTCCATCAACTCGCATCCGTTTACGTTGTTGTAATGAATAACTCCATATATTGCCCATACACCCAACCGTTAGATGCTAGACTTGCCTTGAAACTATGGGCAATAACTTGTTCACTGCGACGGTGACAGTTCAGTCTATCATTATGACTTGATGGCAAAATTGATAATCTTGTAAATTAAACTCCTGTTGCTGCAGCTCGCGAACCCAATTCTCTTGTGTTGCACAAGTTCTTTGGATAGAGTAGTACACCTATGATTGGATTCATGCCTACGGAGGCCTGTAAGGGCCGGAACCGCCATGTTGCAATAACACCAAAGCAAAAGTCAAATGTCCTCGTACCCCAGTATTCTGACAATCGCAACGGACCCCATCAAAAAAACCTGACAATGAGAAGGGACCTGAACAATAGGAAAGGACCTGAACAATCGCAGCGGACCACAACTTGAAAATGACGTGGCATTCCTACAAAAAAAATAACAACAGTGGTGCTCCTGTTCACAACCAACATTTACAAACTCAGAACTTCCACCACAACCACCATGACTACCACACTTCAAGTTCTACCATGGAATAAAATCCCGCCTTCATTTTTTGCTAGTCTGCTAGCGACTATTAATAATTATTTCCGGTGAAGTTTGGTTGCTTGGATAGTGAAGTACTTGCCTCTCCGGATTGATGACTTGCTTGATGTTGATCCTGTAGTAGCTTTTGGGACCGAGTCCGACGGTACAAAGTACTTGTTGTACTTGATGCGCTACCACTACCACCACCACCACCGCTCCTAGTACTAGTATCTTTATCAGGCATACCAGACAGTCGTTTGTGTTCTGGAGACTGCTGGGACGGTGGTCTTGGTGGAGAGGAACTTGGAAGGTCATTGCGGGATCGCTTAAATTATTAGTATAATCTTCATCAACACTCTATACTGTGGTGAATAGAGGGTCATACCTTCCGGGTCACGGTATTCAACACATCCTCAAGTTGTTCAGGAGGTGGACTGAGACTTGATGATTGGGGTATACTCTCCAAAGGTGGCTGATCTGTATGCAGCGCTGACGCTGGTCCTGGAGTAGGTGGGTGCTCCATTGGAGTCCAGGCTGAACCTGATGGTCCTGTTGCCTTATTGGCTGAGATAAAAGATAAATACTCTCGAGGTGAGGGCAGAAAGTACAGCGAGTCATGAATACCTTCATTACTATGGAGGGAATTGATATTCGAGTCCGACATTGATAGAACATTACCGGGCGTTGAGGTATCTTGCTCAGAGTTGGTAATGAGTGTAGGTATAGGATCCGAAACCATCTGCTCAACACTGCGGTAAAGGAGGTGAAGAGTAACCTTAGGAATAGTGTTGATTCGATGGATTGGAAAATGTAGTTCTAAAATCTGACGTAGTGTAGTAGGTTGCTCAAAGGTATTTTTTGGCAGCCGGTTGATACCATCTTGGCCAAAGCTCTTTACAACTCGTACATCATTAAAGTTGTGAACTACATTGTGTAATATATTAGTCTTTATATTAGAATGAGTGTCGGAGGGATGTAGTTAACTTACAATCCGGAAATACTAACAACAAGTCATCATATAATCCTGTCGGCCGTATAGCTGTATTCCACAGATGCTGGGCCATTGTCCCGGGCTGTTGAAGAGTATCCATAACTTCAGGTGATGGATACCATTGCTTCGTTCCGGGTATTTTTCTAATTTTTTGTGGTGCTTCAATATTAGATACAATAAGTTGTAACTTGTAGTGCGGTGAAGAGAGATGTGGCTTTGGCAATCTCGAAGTGGTTGCTATACTAACTGACAACGTTCCTGATACAACTTGGTTCAAAGTGGGTGGTATGTTCTTCCTCGGAGCCCGTCTGTTACTGTGAAGCTTGGATTGTGGCTCCCCACGCCCAACTGTAATGTGCTGAGATGCCTTTCCACCAGTTCTAGCTTGTCCAATTGCAGATTCCAGTGCTGTATATGAGGCCCAATGCTGAGTATGTGATTGAGAAGTTGATGGTTGATGATATGGAATAGGTGAGAATGCAGCGGATTCCGTAGCACCTGAAGTGAGCGTGGTGGGTGGTTGCGGTTGAATGGCAGATAATGCTTGCCTAGACTCAGAGGTGGTGGGTTCGGACAACTGAGATAATTGCGGATTGATAGCTGATACCCGGGGGAACTCGGTGTTGGGAGGACCATTTTGTGAAATTCGCATTGAGTGACCTGCATATGGCATGTAGCGTTTCTTCTGACTGCAAATTGAACAGTATGTAGGTGTAACATCTGCTGGATATGGTAGCGCAGCTAAATCAACATCATTTCCTCCATATATACGCTTTCGGCAGCCACAGCTACTATCATACAAGCCATCAAAAGGAACAGAACTCATTGTGAGAAGGGTAGTGTGGATAAAATAAAAGTTACTTGAAATTCCTAGGTGGATTGCTGATCAGAAAGTGTTTAGAGTACTTGACAAAGAACTCCGGGATGCTATCTGATTTCACTATTGGGAACGTACAGTATTATTATAAATACGGCCCAGTGGTACCCAGGTCTTCCTGTCAGTATTGAGACACCTCCATTTCGAGTCAGTTCCTACTACCCAGTTACCACCACCAGTCACGGTGGTACAACATTCAATGGCATTACGGGACGCAGTTGGATTTTCCTTGAAACCATACAAGTCAGTTCTCTGGACATGGTATATTCTGGAAGACCATTCAGTAAAAGACATACACCAGCTCTTCCACGAGTACTTCGTTCAAGACATCATGGACGCCAACAGTGACAACGTCAGCTATCCTTCAGTACGTACACTGAAACGTTATCTGAATACGTGGTCCTTCAAAAAGAGAAATCTATTAGGCGAATTGGATTTACATGCATTACAACAAGAGCTGTGGATATTTTTTTGGCAGTGGGGTCTTACAGATACTGAGATCATGCGTTTCTTGGCAAAGCGGGGTTATCGATTGACCATGAGAGAGTACGCAATACATCCCCCTTTTTGGAATCTTTTACAGAAGTTTTTCTGGTAATGTTGTCTCTTTGTGCTAATCTGAGATTTTAGGTTGATACATGTACGCTTGTCTCTTGGAATGCGTCGTCGATTCAAAGAAGAAGAATTTGAGATGCACAATGAGATCATGCATGCAGTATTGGAATCGGAGATCCGCGGGCAGTCATCTCTTTATGGATGGCGACATACATATACGCGGTTAAAGCAATGCGGAGTTCCAGTAGCCCGGGATAGAATGTATCAGATACTGAGAGCTTTGGATCCAATTGGAGTTGCCAACAGAGCATTTGCGCAACAACGCATACCACGGACAGACTTTTCCGTTGCAGGACCAAATCAAATTCTCTCCATTGACGGGCACCACAAGCTTAGTCTTTATGGTATTGAGATATATGCTGGGATAGATGCATACTCACGGTATCTCTGAATGTACCTCTCATGCATGTAGTACGCTATTCTGATATCAGACTATTGTATCTAGCTATATTACATGGATCTATGTTGGGGTATCAACCAGAACAGCAATCTCAATTCTGCGAGGATATCTGGATCATGTTTGCGCGAATGGTATTTTGCCATACACAATATGGTCTGATAGAGGTACAGAAACCCACATGATGGCCAACGCACATTGTCAACTGCCCCTTGCTTTGAACCCGGACAAGGATATGTACTCTGTATACTGGTACGGAACATCGACTGCAAATCAGAGAATTGAATCATGGTGGAGACAAATGAGCAAAAGCCAGACGGTTGCTTGGAAGGTATACCATGCTGTGTTGCCAACAACGGTATTATAGTTCATCACTGACATTATTTGGTAAGGAATACTTTGACATGCTGCAGGCACGCGCATTGTGGACTGGTAGTATTCCAGATCAGTGTAAGGGCACGTATGCCTGCGTTCGGCCTCATAGGTATACGTATGGTAATTAGTGGAATACGGTTGCAAACGTGGATGCGAGTGATAGTAGATGTAGATGTATAGGTAAGATTATCGCTAGAGATCTAAGGCTCGTGGCGAGCCGACTATACAGAATGGCCGTTACCCGGCCCCGGGTCACGTGCCGCCGTTACAGTATCCCCCTCTCTAGGCGCAGACCTCCTGGGCTGCATATACCGTACAAGAGAAAGGAAAGAAAAGGAAAGCATTAAACAATCATGCCGCGTACGTACGCGTACAAACTTAAAAGTCCCGCTACTGATTGGCACCGTACAGTAGCCTTTCGGTGGATCCGGCGCACGGGGAAACTCCACCTCCCTTCAACTGAGATCCGGAGGTGGTAAAACCCGTGCCGACGCCATTTGTACCGGGCCGAGATCCAATGAAGTAATAAAGTATGAAGAGAAGAGAAGAGAAGAGAAGAAACAGAAGAAAGGAACGCGCAATTGATAACATTCCTCCAGTCCTGAGTTCTGAAACTCTATTGACCAATTTTCCTCCGCTCCCGAGCCTCGGACCTCAATTCCTCCTTATCTCCACTCCCGGACTCATACACCATCTGACGTGTCATCCAGTACCGCACTCGTAGCTCATGTCTTGGCGTAGGTCTTGGTCGGAATCGTCAGGGTGGTAGAGCTTCCGCTCATGACTTGGCATCGATGGGGGCTTCCGCTGCTGGTATCGGTCGTAGCCGTCGATCATATACGTCAATTGCATCGTGTGCAGTCTCGTCTCATTCGTTGACATCTAACAAGTGAGCTTCTCTAAAGATGGTTATACTTACCAAGTTCAAGCGAGCTTGCGCTGTCCGAGCTCTGGAGAATATATCTTGCAGCCGGTAGTCATCGGTAAGTGGCATTGACTCGTAGGTGCTGCTTGACTTGGTAATCGTCTTTGGAAGTCCACTTCGGTGACCATCTGGTCGACTTCATGGTTGCGCTTTCGGTAGGCGGCTTTAGTAGAATCTTGGTCGACTTGGTAGACTTGCCTCTCGGCGTACTTTTGACTTGTCGGTAGGACTTCTTGGTAGACTTGTCCGTGCGTGTCTCGGAAGACTGCTTCCAGGTGGGCTTTTGACTTGTCGGAAGGTCTTGATCATGTAGACACGGTTATCTCCCTCTTTTGAAATTTCGTTGCTCCGTCAATGACTTCTCCATCATATTGATTGTCGATTGCCATCGTGGCTCGGTAGCAGTGTAACTTCGGTCTCCGAATTGATATTGGGATTCATTGGTGATTCGGGATTGTAATTGTAATCTCTGATTCGACATGTAATTCTGTTCAGACTATCTTCCTTCGGATTCCGTCGTCCTTCTGCGTCGTCCGCTGTCCAGTGACTATCCTGACTTGCTCTGCCTGTTGACTTACTGTCGTATGAGACGTTCCAATGCGCTCAATCTCGACGTCATTGCAACGGCTATGCCTCGTCATGACTTGTTATGCCTGTTGACTTACTGTCGTATGAGGCATCCCAATGGGCTCAATCTCAACGTCATTGCAACGGCGCCTTGTCGTGACTTTGGGCAATGATGTAAGCTTTCGTTTCTGGCATCGTCATAGCCAGCGGTTCTCATGTGACTCGCTGGTGACCATTTGAGGATGGTAGAATGCGCCAATTGCATCAGCGTGGCAGTATATCATTGATCCATATCTAACACGTAAGCTTCACAGTAGGTAGTCATACTCACCGCGATAGGAGTGTGCCTCTGCTCTCGGAAAGCCGCTTTGCATATGCGGATTCCGGCATCTCTTGATTCGGCATCTGGTAGGGTCTCGGTGGACCGCTTCTCGGTAGAAGTCATTCGGACGATAGCTTTGGTGCATTCTTGGTCGACTTCTCTTGGCCATCGGTGGACTGATTCGGTAGAATATCCATTGGCTTCTCAGTAGTCATTTGGTAGAATCGTTCCGCATTCAGTTCGGTATGCCATTCGGTAAGCGTCTCGGTCAGTGGCTTGGTATGGTAAGGCTCCCGGTAATCCTCTCGACCTTCATGTGAAGTCCTTCGGTAGTGATATCCGTCGCTGTGAGATCTCCGTGATCGTCTCCTGGTAGTAATCTCGACTGTCTCTTGTAATGCCATTCGGTAGACTATTCGGTACGCTCGGTGGTCATTTTCAATCTCATTCGGGACCAATTTGGTAGCCATATCGCAGTCGTTCGGTATCGCGTTCGGAACTGCTTCGGTAGCCATATTGCACTCGTTCGGCATGGATCAGGCTCGTTCGACTTGTCATCTCTCTGGTGCATTTGTAGGTCTACTGGACGTCCATCGTATGCTAGGTGAACTTATCGTCTTAGATCGCGGAGTGCGCTCAGTCGCTCTCCTTCGGTGTGCTTGTCGATTCATCTGTAGGTGTTTGCCATCATTGACTCTGTGCGCTTATCATCATTCTCTGAGTCCGCTAGTCGATCTATCTGTAGGTGTGCTTGCCATCACTTGACTCGGTTGACTTATTGTCGTTCTCTGAGTCCACTAGTCGATTCATGCCCAGGTGCACTTGCTGCTGCTAGCCTTCTCAATTGGTGAATGGATCTTATGGTGCATCGTTCCTGCGCTTCCGGGACGGTAATTGATGCAGTAGGGGTTGTTTGAGATTCCGGTACGGTCATCCCCCTCTTTTGAAAGTCGTTGCTCCACCAACGACTAATCTCATATAGCTTTGTAGGGAACATCGATTGGAAGGGTTTAATTCGGAAGTCGATTTGCAGTTGTCAATTTGCATTTGTTAATTGTCATCGTAGTTGTATAGCTTCGGATCGCCGAGTCTGAGTCGGGATCTATTGGGGCGTATTCTCGATAATGCAACTTCGAAACAGATATGGTATTGTATTCCGTACTGTAATCGTCATTGTATTTGGCATTGTATTTGGCATTGTAATCGGCATTGTAATCGGCATTGTAATCGGCATTGTAATCGTGATTGTAATCTCTGCCGTACGGCACTTGATTTGGTCTCTTGAATAGTAGTCGGGATTGTACTCGGTACGGCAAGGCCGTCGGTACATACATCTGCTTCTCCACATTCAATTGCTAGTCTCGTAGGCCGTCATCGAAATTAAGTATATTAGGTAGGGTTGAATGCCACATAACTTCGTGTATGTCGCCATAGTCAGAGATTGATTGTCATCCATCTCCGAGATGGGTATATTGGCGCTCGTCAGTCCAATTCTCATTGTCTCAATGATAGCTCTTTTCCTTGATAAGTAGCCTTCTGCAGGACCGTCGTCTCTCGTATCTGGGACATTATCTCATGCCCGGGCATCCAATTGCTTTATAAGTCTTCGACGTTCCAAAGTGCGCTCTTCGCTCCCAATTGTCATTCGTCGGTCGGGAATATCTCCGAACTGCTCCATCTATATTAGCCAAAGGAATCAAGACAAAAGATGGAAGTGGTGGAAGGGAATATCCAGGAGGCCTTGTCATTAACGGTTCGCCCACACAGGAGCCAAGCCCCGCCGTCCGGTCACTCCCTTTGGGTCTCGGCGAGCCGATAGCAGTCATTCAAGTCTCTCCTCGGAGGGGCTCTTCTGCCGCAACTACCGCCGCTGCTCTATGCTCGTCGCGTCCAGCGCTTGGGTCTGTATTCTCACCTGGTGAATCCAGAGTGATGCCTTCCAAAGTCACTCCCAGCAGTCCTATGCATTCCCCAGTCTGTCGGGCAAATGCTACGACGACTTCAATGCTAGTTAGAAGATCGTCGAATGCGGTTGCTCCAAGTGTCTGTATACCCGGACCGCGCCCCAGAAGCTTGTCTTGACGTTATCATTTACGGCTTCTGAAACCTTCGATGCCACTGCCGTAGTCATCGGTGTCATTCCTCCGCTCCACTCGCACTCGGTGATCGCAGGGAGTCAATCGAGCCAAGTCGATGTCAGGATTTTGTTTGGGAAACCATGGTAAGCCAAGTACTGAATCGTACGCCCACATTGGCACGACTAGCACGTCTGATCTGTCTACCGGTGCGAGATTGTCCAAGTACTGGACTGTGCTCCGCGTCTTCCGGCTGTCCTTTGCATGTTGCATCACACCTCCGGTCATGGTGAGGGTGATGATGTGTGCCGCCTGATGTGATATTCCGAGTCACTTGAGAAGCCTCGGCGTCTTTATATAAAGATGCTGGTTGCGCCGCAGTCGATAAGAGCCCGTACGCATTGCATCTCTCCACTTCTGTCCGGTATTGTACTTCGTGAACTATGTTTACCGAATCCGGTGTTTCAGTGCCGTATAGATATTCACGTAACATTTTCGTCCAGAGTCACCATTAGTGCCTACGCCACCAATAGGTTTTGCTTCCTGAGTTGTCGAAGGGTCTTAGTGCTTGCTTTGTCGATTGCCGCCTTGTCGTTAAAGTAATTGCAGTCGAAGATCATTCAGAGGGTAGGTGAACTTCGATTGTCCATAATCCTTGTGTCTGGAGAGGTCATAGTCATCGTAGTCGATCTGCGGAATTGTGTCGGTCTGTAACCGTAAATGCACTTCACGCTGCGCAATGTATCGCCGCTATAAGTTCGGTTCTTGGCGGGAGAGTGCTTCATTCGTAGACTGAGCCTCGTCCGTAGGTATTCTTCGCTAGTAGTGTATCAGGTGTAAGTAGTCGTACCATGCCTCCGGAAGTGGGCTTCTTCGAGGTTGCTAGAGCTGTAGGTGTACACGCACACTGAGAAAGGTGCACTTCGCTCAATGGGAAGAAATGTAGTCATAACTGTGCTGACTCGTAAATCATCTCTGACTGCGCTCTTGGTTCTCAATATGGCCGCATTCAGGGGTAAGGTCGCCCCGTCCATTGTAGGTGCTTCGGCTGGTGATCGCGCTCAATTGACTTGTAGGAATGGTCTTGTACTCGTGATCATCGTCTTCAATGTCGGTGACGCGCCTTGTGTGCCAATCACTCTCTGAGCTCTCTAGGGTTCTGCCGTGAATTGACGCATTCAGGGGTACAATCGCGACTTCTCCGCTGTCCGGAGGTAAATTGCAGGCATTGGAAGTAATTGATGTCGTCTTGAACTCATCTGGATCGATCGTATGCGATGTTAGTCATTGGCTGGGTGGTGTCCTGTAGGATAATAATCGACTTCATTCCCGGTGACGCGCCTTGTGCGCCAATTGGTCTCTGATCTCTACTTCGCTGCTATCAGGCTCAATCAAATGATGGAACAGTCAACGTATCGTCCTTCGCAGTAATGATGCTTCGATATCTCACATGGAGGGCAGTATTCTGAATTGTTGACTCCATGGTATCGCGTGTCGGAAAAAGTGGTAAAACTCGTCAACTCGTAATCCCGTGAGCGAAACGTATCCGTTTACTGAAAAAGCGATAATAGTATAAGGGCCCGTATGCCTGCGTTCGGCCTCATAGGTATACGTATGGTAATTATTGGAGTACAGTTGCAAACGTGGATGCGAGTGATAGTAGATGTAGATGTATAGGTAAGATTATGGCTAGAGATCTAAGGCTCGTGGCGAGCCGACTATAGAGAATGGCCGTTACCCGGCCCCGGGTCACGTGCCACCGTTACAATCAGTTAGCACTGCTGTTTGTATATATGCCGCTTATCCGGGATGATATCCACAATTTTGTTGAGCTCTGGAACGTACATTCCATCCGAAGCCAGCCAAAAAGACCTAGTGTAAAGCCTGGAAAACCGGTTGTACTCTACTTTACACCACCTGACGGTACCCTTGACTATGGTCAACTTGCACCTGTATCAACAGTGTCTGAATTACGTTCGGAGGTTCTTGCATGGGGTCAGTTGTACATCAAACTTGTTTGTGTTTGAATATTTGTATCTGAATTTGCCATATATTAACGGAATGTACTATGTTTTTACTAGATCCTGAGGAGTATCTTCCACCGGAATCTATGAATATCTGTACCGCAGCTTTAGATTCAACGGATTTGATGTCAGCTAGTAGAGAGATTGACTATTACCGCACATATATTGATGGTATTCCGGTACATCAGATCACATATCTATATCTACGAAATTATCTTCAGAATTATATTACCACCACTGGACGGGTACCTCCTGTGTGTCAGTCACCACAGGGAGCTTATGTATAGTCTCCGTCTTCTCCAGCAGCTTCTATATCAGCTACTAGTACAACTACACTATCTGAAATCTCCAACTTGAACTTTGCTCAAGTCCATGAGTTGGATCTTCCTGAGTATGAGGAGGATGAGATCTATTCCAGTGAGGCTGAATCTGATCGCCCCGGGAGTCCAGCATATGTTTCTTGAGAGGACCGCTATGCCTTAGGCAGAGACGAGTTTGAGCACTGAGCAGTAATTGTAGTATGTAGATATATGTATTTATTGCCCTTGGAATCCTCCCCGTTTCAATATTTCCATTCTTATTTCTTTCTCTTTTCAATCAACTCCTTTGCCTTTTCCTCCACCATAGCATCGGACCAGTCTACATTCTCTTTTCTAATCTTTTTTTTGTAATAACAAAGTATTGACACAGCTCTTCTTTCCTCTCTGTGTTTTTCTCTGAACTTTTTCTGTGAGTTTTTGAGCTTAGCTGGCGTTGTCCCTTGTAATTATCAGCTTACAACTTTAAATTTACACCATATACATAAAAGCTTTCAAGTTGACTTACAACGCTTTTTGGCTCTCTCTTTGTAGGCTGTGACATGCTCCGTATACAAAGGATCATCATCTTGTCCTGCTATTGCATAGCGGAGATGTTTCTGAATTGCCCTGGTCCGGTCCTTGGCTATGGTTTTCCAGGTGCATAAGGCAGTGGGACAGGGAGTAGGAGGGGGACGGCGGGGTGCTTTGGGTGCTCTGGGTGCTTTGGGTGCTTTTGCTGTCACGGTCGGCTTTTTTTTTGCTGGTTTACCAGTACTAGTAGCAGCCATGGCTGCAGATGATCTCGGTTGCTTGGGTGGCATAGCTCTAGGGTGGTGGGGATGCTGGTGGTGGCAACAGTGGTGGTGGTGGTGGTGGTGGTGGTGGTTGTGGTGGTCGATGGAAGAGAATAGGGGGCGATGGTTGCAGGGTCTGCTGCGATTGTTCAGATCCCTTGCGGTTGTCAGTGTCCTTTGCTGTTGTCAAAATAAATTGCAGGGTCGCTTGCGATTGTCAGATACAGGGGTGTACTTCGGTCTTGTACTTTTACATAGTGACAACGACAACGTCGCGGTTGCGCTCCTTACTGGCCTCCGTACATGCCCTCCTAAAACTTCCACTGCGTATTCCAACAATGTCAACTTCAGGAAAATTTTAGCATTGGTGATTAATCTCATCCTCATGATCTGGAGTACATGGGAGAAGAATAATGTCAACTTCAGTCCCTTACTAGGCATGTTGAGTAACTTGAGTTCGCATACCAGCTTTGAAACCCACATCTTGATGATTGTTTCTATTCCAAGTCACTGTTACATTAAAACCCACCTTTTGGTGCCTTTTCTTTCGGGCTATATCTCCAGTTGATTAAGGCAGGTAGAACCATCTGTGGGTTGTATCTTCAGGACAGTCCAGCACTTATGAATCTAGACCGAAGCCAAGCCCCGGAACTCGGATTGCGGCTCAACGCAACATTGGTGGACCTACTTAGCTCTGCATTCTGGCGAGTGTTGAGTTTGAGAATGTGGCAGTACCAAGACTAGCGAGTGATAGAGTCTGGGCGAACCAAACAGCAATTGGGTAATGTTCCTTAATTCAATCAAAGAGTGGAACTAAAAAAACTGCAGTTATACTCTATTTGCACGATTCAACTGAGTAGTTACATCAAGAGAATGATGAGTTTCGTCGATATGTCTGAAGGTACAATCGCTCATGAGCTTCTGAGTCAACCATACTAGTAGAATAGCTCTGTGTTTTAAAGGCAGGTTTGGCGCCGTTTCAAGGGCCTCAAAAAAGTGCAAAAGTCGAGATTTAACCTCGAGTCTCTAACAAGGAGCTTTGATCTCCACAGCCGATACAAGACACAACGATTCTCTGAGTATTTCGTGAACATAGACAGGTATATTGTCAGGTTTGATAGCCGACAGTAGTGGGAAGTACTTGCCGAAGATAAAGTGATTTCCAGGACTTATGCCCTCTGTCCTGACCTCAATTGAACGCCACTACTGCGGAAACACTACACAGACTACACAGACTACAAATGTTAAAGCAACACAGCAGCCTGAATCATAGAGAATGATAGTTATGTATTGTGATTTTAATAGAACTTACTGAAGCCACTTGTTATACAAGTCAAATAGAATATGCTTAGTAAGTCGCAATTTCAAGCTTACACACAACAATCCTAGTCTCTAACTCTCACATTCCCTATATACCGCTAGCCGATAATCATCACCGGCTCCTGTATATTTCCTAAAATCTATTATCGTCGGGCATCGTCCGGCAGATGGCTCAAGCTTGAACGAAACTATCTGCTAAAGTCCCGAGATCTCGGAGGGATTCTGGTGTCTTAAGAGTTGAGATGAGACGGCATGGGATTTGCAATGGCCTCGTACCGTTTCTTCTCATCCCTATCACGAACAACACCGCCATAGCTACTTTACATATCCCAGGTTTCTTTCACAGGCTCAGGAGTTCGGGTTGAGCTTTCTACGTTCTATTGGCCTGTGGGGTGCTATAGCAGCTACTTGAAGTCTTCGGCCTTCAAATGGTGGTTTCCAACATACTGTGAGAGATCTAAACAGTCGACTATGGAATTGGCATTTGCGAAGAATCACTGAAGCACGAAATCACATAGGAACCAGCGAAGTAAGAAATAGCCATAACATTGGCGGACCAGCCGCAGCTAAAAAAAAAAACCAACAACAATGACCCCCATCCCACCCTCCCTAACCCCCAACCCCCGATCCCACCGACCCACCTATAGGTCCACCCCAACGAACTCCGAATCACTATGCTCCGACAGCCCGCTGTCGGAGTCCCCGTCCTCCACATCCTCGGCCATCGCCTCAGTCTCCCCAAGAACCGAGTTCTCGAACCCGAGGGCCTTCGGCCACTCGAGGAACTCAAGGTTCTCAGGAACCTTGACGACGACCTCGATGGAGTTGTCAGGACACTCCTCCTCCTCTCCAAGCCGAACAAAGGTCCCATTCACCCATTTCCAGTCCAGCCCATTCCGATCCTCCTCAGAGGCGGACCAGTAGGTCCGCATGAGGGAATTGAATGAGGCACGCGATAACGCGTACCTTGCTGCAACTGTGATGGGCTTGTCCCCAACGTAGGCGTACCCCTTAGGGGGTCCAGACCTACGGCCCTGTTGGGCGCGAGGGGACTTGGGAGCCTTTGCTCGTGGAGTCCGAGGCTTGGAGCTCCTACGAGGCTGACTCGGAGCTGGTGCGGCACCCTGCGAACGAGTTCGCATCTTGTGGGTAGGCCGGTGAGAGGATTGGCGGGTTTTGGCCATTCTAGAGATGTTAGTATGAATTAATAGAAAGAAGAGCAGAGGATGAACTTACGTTGTTGTAAAAAAAAAAAGAGAGAATGAATGTAGTTGATGATGTTTGAAGAGAAGATGGCCCAGCCGATCCTTGTTTGCACGAACGATGTTAGCCTCGATCGAAGAGATTATGGAATATAAGTTGGTAATGGAAAAGGTGAATTTACTTTGAAGTAAGATTGTTGGTGTGAGAATGTAGAGAAAATGGTAAATGAGTGTCTGAGCAGTGTCTGGAGAGAAAAGAAGAAGAGAAGAGGAAGAGAGGTCGGTTGGGAGGTTTATAAAGTGATTGCCGTCAGCGAAATACTAATGCCTACATGAGGTAGGTAGTCCGTGAATGCTCTGGTGAGCTTGAATGGCAAGTCAGGTAGATACTTAAGAATCTACTAATTTTTGCCGTTGAGGTGAATCAACATATAGGGCGCGATTGACGCTGCACGCCGAGACTAGGGCACGATTGATGCTGCACAGTCATCATCCACCACACACAGCGGAAGTCCTACTAGCCCTGGAACGTACTATATGAAAAAATGGGGTTTTTTCAGACGGTTTCCCTACCATCAGTGTACTATCATGACCTTTGACGATGCTAAGAGTATCTGCCAACGGATGGATCCGGAAACAGTTGTTTCATGTAAACATTGAAACTTTCATACAGCGACAATTTGTAGTAGCCATAGGGTAGTTTCAAAGATAGTTAGTTATGCAATTTGTAGACATTTTGTTGCAAATGACAGTTTGGCATTTGTCATTAGTTTACAATCGATGGTTGTACTGTTAACTTACCGTTTTATCGAATCGCACTGCGAAAGTCCGCTGCAAGAGCGGAGGCACTGCGAGCACACGGAGTCACAACAGTGGCGGTTTTCAGTGATTCGCAGGCAGCCATCAGACGGACGGCGCACTTGAACCCAGGACCAGGGCAGCAGCTAGCAAGAGCAATCAACGAGCATGCTAGGGCCCTCCGTGGCCACGGCATCGAAGTCGTGGTCCACTAAGCCCCTAGACACTCAAGCATCCCCAGAAACTAAGAGGCCGACCGCCAGGCGAACAAGGCACGAGAAGGTTGAGGGTACACAGTACGTGAGCGAATATACACCTCGGCTGCAAATAGAGCTAGACGAATCTCCGAGGGAAGGACGGCGGCGAAGGCGAACTGGGAGGCCGACAAGTGCACCAAACACTACGGCTATAGGCTGAAGGGCAAAGCCGGAAGCAAGAGACCCGTCCCAATGACAAGCGTGAAGTCACTGGCAGCAAGGTTCTACAGACTGAAGAGCGGGCATGCGCCGACGGGAGCGTACCTAAAGCGATTTGGGCACCGAGAGGACGACACGTGCGGAGGCGGGGGAGTGCAGACGCGAGAGCATCTCTTCTGCCACTGCAGCCGATGGAAAGACCAGCAGAAAGCGCTCTGGACAGCGATGGGGAAGGCGACAGGCTGGAAAGCGGGCAGATGCCGACATGTACAGATTTCTGAGCTGTTTTCCATGGAGAAATGCGACCAAGCGGTGATGGACTTCCTGGCAGCCACTGACGTCGGGAAGTTCCCGCCCAAGCGAGCGGAGGAGCGCGGGTAGGAGTAAGGGGGTTGTGGCTCGGAGTGGTCTCTCTTTTCGTCCGTTTTCTTTTTGTTCTCATCAATCCTTTTGCTGTCTTTTGTCAGAGGGGACGATGGGTAACAGGTGGGAGCTCCGCCATCTAGCCGGCTCGCCCGGAGGCGGAGGTGTGGTTAGACTCTGTCATACTCTAATTAGAGTGAATACAGTATGAATAAAACAAAAAAAAACAAAACAAACTTACCGTTTTATCTTTCTCGCAGTACTATCACAACCCTCATTCCAAATCAACATACCACAACATCCAACGCAGTTACAGGATGTCATCTTCAGTAGATGGGGTGAGTACTTCGCCGATGTAGATTTTCTGCCGAGTATTTTTGTGATCTTATGATTTTCTTGTGTGTGTGCATGGGTGCACAGCCAGTAGCCCATCATTGTGGTATATTAATTCTCTAGACATCGCTGTAGCGATGGTGTGTACAAGGTGGTGGCGACACTCATACTTAAAGGTAGGTACGGATGAGATGTACTTAAGTACTTGTATAAATGCTTGAACAATGGTTTCAATGACAGTTAGTCCTAACCATTGCCAAAGTGATACTGTCTCCTATTTCATATGTTTACAATATTTGAAACACCTCCAAAGTGAAAATTATTGTTTTGTCCTGATGAACTTGATGACATTGGTTATTGGTTGTCATTTTTCCTAATATGATTACATGGTAACCGTCTAAAAAAACCCCATTTTTTCATATGGTAGCTATAGACGCAAAAACAAACTTGGTGTGTGATTCTACGTAGTGCTGATGTGTTCTATCACGACTTGTGATGCTCGTAGCCCACATAGAGTACCTACTAAGTACCGTGGTAAAAAATTGAGGTTAAGAATACTCTGCTAGAACCGAAGTACCCAAAATACACACTGTAGGTATGTTCCAAGACCGTTCTTCCACAAGATCAGTATAAATCATTCACCAAATTTAAATCAAATTCGGCTCTGGCGGTGCGTCAATACACACCGAATTCGAATTTTTTGACAGTGCTTTTTACAGTGGTAGGTACTGAGAAACAATCAAAGCAACCGCTGAAGAAAGAAATTTTCTCTTTCAACATGAGATCTCAATACATCAACGTCCTTGGTACAGTGGTCCTTGGTAAAGGTCGTTGATGCGCGAGAAACTGTCAGTACGGGTGCGTACTCTAGCGATCATGTGCTCCTTTAATTCGGTGTGATAATAGATGCAAAGGCCAAAATCCTACACCTTAGCACTACGTTCCTCGAGTCACATCCATGGGAGCGCAATTGAGTTGCTTTAACGAGCACAGGACCCTGTAGCCAGAGTTTTGGGTTCGTTAGTTTCTGCTCTCACCTGGGAAGCAGCATCTTGCCACCGTATTTCCGAAACTTAAGAGCCTACTATGAATATCGAACTACGTCCTTCTCATCCAGCGCATAACAACCCTACATCTATCACAGCGAGCACTTCCCCTATGGCTAGTGGTCCTAGCTCAGCGTTTGATGATTGCTGGCTTTTCCAATAATCTCTAATTCAGTTACCAAAAGTGTCACGAAGGGCAATTAAGGGCAAGACGTTTTGTAGCTTTGAACAAATCACAGTCACTCATACTCCAGCCCTAACTTCCAACATAGAGCATCAATAATCGTTTCCCAAAGAGATATTGCAGGTTGTGAATGGTGTTTAGTCTCGGAAACCCAGTGTTGCTAAGCGGATCGGTCGGCCTGCATATCTTTGAAGCTTGCATATATCTTTAAGGCCTGCAGTAGCCTGGGCTGGCCTGAGATGCGGCGGCTGGCCTGCGTATATCTTTGAATATATCTTCGAGGCCTGCATAAGATTTGGCGGCTTGTAGGCTATCTGGCGGCTGGATAGGCTTCAATTTCTAGGCACTAGCGAAGATCAGGCCCGGTCGCTTAGGAACACTAACCACACCTCGAGGTCAAAATGTGTGTTTTCAGCCCAATAATATCCCAAGAATTGACGAATGAAAGATAAGCCTCACGTTCCTGAGCGACGGTAGCTTCCATGCTTTGGAGCACAACCGACTTCACGCCCTGTTACTGAAGAGGCACCGCCATGTACATGTACTGGGAGCGTCTTGCGTCACCCCGCATTGACTATATTACAAGCTATCGCGTATGACATGCATATGAACGATTTTTTGTGCTACGAGATTATATTTGACAATGTCTAAAGCTATAAGTACTTTAGTAGATAGTTTTTAAGCAAATTTTCTACCTATGTGCACTGGCCGTGGTGAGTGCAACATCAGCTCATCACTTGTCCCAAACTGTTGTAATTTTACTTCGGTCTGTCAAACAACACCGCCATTTCACTCCTACACTTTAGGTGCAAAATAATATGACATTTTCAGATGTCAGTACAGTAATGTATGCTCCATCGAGCAGCTGCTTCAACCGATTTCGGCTTGACTGTAGAACTATTACGTTTCGATACTTCGGCTCTAGCAGTGTTTGTATCTTCACAACAGCCCATCCGAACAAATCGTAATATCCCGTGGGAATTGCCGCCGTTATATTCAATAGTAGCCCAACCCTGCCGAATTCTATCGTGGCGCGAGCGGCCGGATTCGATGTCGGCAACTGCGGAGATCTAGACTCGATGGTGTTGCTGTCAAAAATACCCAGATCGATCGTGCATATGCAGGACGCGTACAACTAGAATATCGGTAGTCCCCTGCAGAATTTTATGGATACCTGCAGGCCGATCCAGTGTCAGCCTGTGTACCACCTGGTAGGTCTATCAATCTATAGATCTATAGACCGACCTTGATAGCAGCACCTGTCGTTTGGTGATCTGGCGTATCGGTTATACTACTTACCGAGCACTGGCTATGCGAAGAACCACGTGTTCACAGAACGATGTAAAGAGAGATGGAGGGAGGACTTTGAGAGTAGTTATCCAAGTCACAAGTGCAGGTGCAAGGCAAGTGCAGCCTGCGCAGGTACTCGGAGTAGGTAGGGAACAGTTTTGAGATGCATAGCCACCGCCATCTGCAATGGTTGCAATGCGAGCGAAGTACCTTCAGTAATATAGAACTACTCTAATCCACGGACATCCGGTGGTCCATAAGAGCCCAAAGCCCACGTTCAAGGTCAAATATTGTCAGCATGTTTTATCCTATTTCACAATAGAATTTGGCAATAAATATAAGCAGGTTTGAAAAAAGGTAGGCACTTTGGTCTCTTTGCCTTGTTTCTCTTATCTTACTTTGTGCAATTGTGGATGAGGATCATGCATCTCAAAACTTTTCTCTCTGCACAAAGTAACAATCAAGTGGTATATAAATAGTTCTCTCTCTTGCAAACCAGATTTTGCCTCGCTCGGTGCCAACCATGGTAAAAGCCTGGGCATGGAGCAAATGATAGCTAGCAGTTGCTCTCGTGCTCAGACTTTTCGCAGTCTGTGTACGAGGTAAGAAATAATTGGCTGGGCTTGGCAAGTAAGGTCAGCTAGCAGTCGGAATCTGTTTTCTAGAGATAAAGACTTCCATCCTTATAGTCTAGACATCTCGAGCTCTCGGAAGCCTCACTGCGAGCATAATTGCGTTCCGTTAGTAGATCTTTATTTATTGTGCCTGACCTTATTTAGTCGCTGTGGCGTGTCGCCCATGACTCGTTAATACCTACTTAAGTAAGTACTTAGGTAATATTGGTTGAAGTAGAGGACCTGCGAAACTTGAACCTCTAGGGTTTAGGGTTAACCAAGCCGGGCAACATATGATGCCACAAGGGTCTTGGCAACGTGTGCTGTTAGGCCTAGCTCGGATGAAGGACACCCCGATCTCTCGCGATCAACCAATCGATACCCTCCAACACCAACCCTCACACGTTAATCTCTGCTGTCCCCTAAAGCAACTTTGTCTCCATCACCACCTCTCACACCTACACCGCACTATTAACTTGCTTCTAGAGCCTCGTCAAATAGCAACGTGGCACACATTCGACAGACAGTCGCAGGTGTTTCGTGCGATAGTGCATAATACTGATCAGCAACCGCCGTTCCTTAGGACATTGTCGATGGTCATCGAAACTACAATGACAGACATTTGAACGGCCATCAGTGTGATGGGATCGACAGACCCCGTGATGAGGGGTTCCCGTTTAATATAAGCAGAGTACTTGTTTAACACCAATTGCGACAAACAAGAAGCCAGGGTGCCATACTACTGTGCCTGGGAGATCTGAAGGCGATATAATGCCCCAGTCATTTCGTAAGCAGTGCCGTGCATGTGGTCTACCAGACTACTTGTTGTGCTACCATCCTGTTCGTGGGTCGAGCAGAGCTGGCGAGGAATGCTGTCGAACCCGCAAATTTGTCAAACTGGGCAGTTCTTTCGGGTGTTTCTTGAGTGGCAGCGCTATGATGGCCGATATTTGCTTGAGGACATACTAAGCACCTAGTAGGGCAGGTTCTTATTCGGCATTAGTTTTTGCCAAAAATATATCCCAGGTTGATCAGAATTCACAGCCTATTTAAGCAATTCTCCTTCAGCAAACGACTTAGGAAAACATTTGACACTAATTGCACCTGGAAATCCCCCGTGCCAGTCGCCACATCAGGTATCCGGCCATGCCAGAAGCAGCCGGTCCTTCAGCAGCCATTTCGGGAGCATTCACTATCCTCTGTACCTGAGGTCACTCATCCTGAATCATTCAACCGCTCATATTCACTGTGGGCTCATCGGCCCCTGAAATCATCACGTACCTTTGAAAATTGTCAACTTGTCGAATCAGTAAAGGGGTTCTAACAGCTATAACTAACTACCACCGCACCATATTTACAGCACCTACTACGTTTGCTCGATCCAAGACAACCTTAGATACCTAAAAACTTGCAATACATTAATGTGGCTTCAAGAGATAAATATAGATACACGCAACTGACCGTCGAATATCTTGATGTTTGACTTGATCAAACTCACTCCACAGAAACTACGATCTAAACAGTATTTAGGGCTATAGCACATCCAGAACCCGCTAGGAAATGTGTGCCAACCACATGCACAAATAGAAGAACTGTCTATGCTCTCTCCTACTGTTCAGATATATTAGAGCTAGGGACACAGGCCAGTCACCACTCACATAGGGCAGATTAGTGACATATATGTATCATATGGCGTAAATCAAGAACTTCACACAAGGCATCGTTAGAGTCCCCTCATGAGCCCAACATCACCGCCGGTATGGGGCAAGATCCGCATATCTAGATGGTGGGCGACACCTATCAATGTTTGTGGGCAGTGGTTCAACTCTCAGGTATCAGATGTAGCTGACGGCGTACGCTGGCAGCATGAGCTAGGCATCTCAACGAAAACACTGTGTTTAGTAGAGTTGGCTCTAAGCTGGACTAAGAACTACCGTTCTCGAGAGTTAGAGGCCTTTCGGTTGTCGAATGATGGCCTTATGAGGCGAGTTGTTCCTTTTGGTTGAAGATAGAGAACTTCCTCACAACTATTCATCTATGCGTGTGACGGGACATGGGCCACGCCCCGAGCCGTCCGGTAAGGTAGGTTATCTACTTATACGCACACGAGTAAGAGTTTATGGGCAAGTGGTAGGATTTGGAATTCAGCCAATCGCATGAGCAACATGTACACAGCGTTATATGCGCCATATAGCGACACGATACCCACTTATCTTCACAGAACCTAGTTTGGGATTCATTTACTGCTCATCTGAAGGAGCAAAACTAACCCCAAGATATTGTCGTCCTATAAACGCCGGATCATGTGTCTGCCGCATAGTATCATAACTAATGGGCTTGGAGCACTCTGCAAGATGTATCCCAGCGTTACCTTATTGATCGAACATTTTTTGATACACCAGGTGGTTTTAGGCGGCGAGGAGCGAGGTTACGCGTAAAATCAATTTTCTTTTCCCGGAGGCAGCCGATAGGCAGTGAACCCTACTTACAAAGGAGTAGGTATATCGTCTCATGAATGCCTGGCTCGTTAGGTTGCATTGTTAATGACACTCATAACTGCTAAAAATGGAAGAAATACTTCCAGATACGAACTTCAGTGACCATGTTCCTGCAAACTCTATTGCAAATGGTACTATAGATTGATGTTGAGGTAACCGAGACTCTGAACTGGCTCGTTCTAGAGTTGATCGTGTTGTCATTAGCTTTGTTTACGAGTTGCCGTTGGGGGCCACTGGCCCCTGCCGGTGTCGCCTGTCTGGTTAAGACTGAAGTTGCTGATATCTATAAACTGCAGACATAGAGGAATGTTTTTGAGTCCTTGTGTCAGAAATAACAATCGCCGCAGCTTTAACATTGCATCAATCTAGCAAGGTCTACAGTTGATGACCGAGGCGAGCGCTGCACGACCCAGAGAAATAAAGACCAAACGGAAAGTGCGCAGCGGGCCCCGTCACCTTCTTTTAGGATTTAGGTATGATATTTATATGAGAGAATGGCTAGGTTAGGTGCGCCACCACTGCCCCGTGGACTGAAAATGAATGCATGCATGCATGCAGCAGTTATTGGCAATTTTATAGCCATTCCGGATACTTTTCTTGGGGCCGAATGCCCCATAGTACCACCCCCATGGGAGGTACATGTGCATACCAGCTATTACAGTCTGCTCAGTCGTAATACCTCCTTGCGATACCTTAGTTGTTCGTTGATGAGATTTCATTTCGCTCCAGTAATCGTCAGCCAGTGAACGTTGTGAAAAGGGGTCCGTAGAAAAAAGCCCAAACTCAAGACATCGACTTTGGAATCCCTTCTAATAATTTAGTCTACATTTATCAGAATTATAGGGTGGCCAGCTGTTGGTGGGCGGTTGTTGTCGCAGCCGTTCTTTGCCTTTTCATGGGAGGAATGTGGCTTGTGGTTTTCGCTGCTAAATTTGGCGGCACCCCCGACAGGTGTCACTAAGACCACGACTCCTTGTCAGCGCGCGACCACAACAGCCGTCGAGGTAACATCGCCCTTACACTTACTTCTCCTCTTCCTCAGTCATTTCCTGCACTCGACCAGTCCGTCGCATCGCCCTCTCCTACCTCCACGTTTTGCTTCAACTCCATCAATCGCTCGGCATTATCGAGATTGTAATTGTGGAGCACCAACACCCTTAGGTTCGACCACCTTGTGATATACCCGCAGAGCTGGAGTCTCAGTGTGTCGTCGATGGCTTTGGTTAAGACTTTGACTGACTTGACGCGGCTCTAGACGTCACGCGCCGGGTTGATCTTTTCGTTCCTACATCAGCGCGTCGCCCCCGCCTACGCTCGGTATGGCACCATTAGCCCTCGGAGAAAATGGACGAACAAAGTTTACAGGCAACGCCGGGTTCTACCTCCATCAATACCGTTATCGTGCAAGAGTGTTTCTACCTCGGAACATTAATACCGTCCTCGAAGCGAACGAAGCTGCCAGGTTACGGCAATCGGAATTGGCGATACACAAATCATCGAAAGTCCCTCGAGCGAACGGTACAAATGAGGAGCGCACAACTCGTACCCCGCAGCGCCGGCGGCCAAAGAAGACGATACAACAGATTTTGAATAGTTTACAACCCCACAAGCCAACACCTGGTAGTTACGAAGAATCACGCCTGAAAATTGATGTCAAAACCCTCAAGTGGAATCCTCATCCATCACCACGCCAAGTCCCGACTAAGTCTACCCGTATGTATAGAAAATACCGGCCACTCTCTATCGAGATGGCGTGATTGCTAATCTAGTCAATTTGGCTTGGCAGGAAACCGCCAACCTGTAACGTTACGGTGTCGTGTTCAACTGAAGATTTGGTATCTAAAAAATGGAACTGCGTCCGAGGGGGTCGATGACACCTTACTGATGGTTCAAGAAAATGAACTTTGCACAATTACATACAACCCGGATTCGGACGATTCTCCAGCAACCATAGATATGGATGATTACTTTATCATCAAAGCAGGCAAACTTTTCGTGTATCGACCAGAAGATGGTCAGAAGCAGGAATTCAGATTTGCTGACGGCTACCGATTTGAGCTGCGCCTGTTGCGAGTAGACTCTGATAAACCATGGCCACCCCTTGTTTCGTCTATTCCTGGATGGGGTGATCTCTCGAATGTCAGCCTTGTTGCCACTGTTGATATTCAGGGTTCGAGGATGCCCAGTACGTCTGAGCATAAAGTATACTTCTACAAGCTCGGCAGTAAACGACAGCGATCGAACCTCAGTTTAGATATAGATCACAAATGGGCCTACCCACAGTTATCAGAACTTGCAACTCCCAGCAGGTTTGAATCATTTCGACTTCCGACCCCTAGCTCTGAGAGTCGCGAGTTGGAGGGTTCAAATGGTCTTACAACTCTAACAGCTTACACATTCCTCACGGCCATCGAGAAACCTAAATACCACAGCTGGTTTGGTCCCCCGGATCCTAAGGGACAGCACTCCTTCTGTGTGCGCGGCTTTTCCTGCGTCTTTTGCGATGGACGGCAGTTCCCTAGCTGCAATTTTTTGAAGTTTCATTTTGCGACAGCCCATGAGCTGTTTCACTTCAAAGTGCGGCCGCGGAAACCCATGTCAGGGTTACGCAGCGGAGATGAAAGTTACGATCAGATCATCGAGGTTTTGGTCGATTTATCGAAGGAAACCGTTGTGCCTAGAGCCAGCAATGACGTCCCCGACCCTAGAACTTGCACCTGGATCAAACCAGTCAAAGATTTTGATCCGCAGAGAATTGTGAAAGGAGATTGGAGTTGGCTCAACGAAAAGAAGGGAATAACGGCATTGGGTTACCGCCGCACTGGAAGTACAGACGAAGGACCAACGCCGCCGGCACGCGAGAAAATTGACTGGAATAATATTCCCGACATGCCGCAAAGGCCCCGAAGAAGAATAAAGGTTCCAAAACCGAGGTCACATCTGACGGGGAAGATTTATGTTCGCACACAATCGAAACGATATGTGGAGGTTGGGGAAGAGTTAAGTGATAGTGATAACGATGTGGACGAAGAGTGGCTGATACGGAAGCACGAAGAGGTGGGTACCGTTACAGTAGTTATCGTAAAATTGCCCAAAATTGCACTCTCGGTTAGCCATGATGTTAATTTGACGCAATGTACACCAAATGTCACTCTGATCTACGGTTGGGAGATTGAGTGGCAGTGGCAGAATATGTCTACAGATTTCCCCTGTAGAGCCATCATTGTTTTTCTTCCGTCCTTAAGGCTAACCATCTTGACTTCGGTTGTAGACTATCTGCGATTTTGAGGATATCGCAACCAATGAGCATGAGTTTCTGAAACTCTGGGATAGGCACATGTTTGAAGAACGGTAAGCTGTAATTTCCCCCCGATTTCCAAACCCCTGTCTAATTCCAGGAAAAAAGAATTATAAGTTTCTGCCACGTCGGCCCTTCGCTCTACCGCTTCGCCAAAAAACATGCGCACCGCCTTCGCGAGGGTCCTTTACTGGTCGAATTCTGGAAACACTGTCTTAACCACTTACAATTCCGCACCATCGATACCGAGGTCCTTCGTGTAGTTATGGAAGTCGTAAAAGGCGGGAAAGACAATTGGTCTTCGTACCAGAAGACTCAATGGGGCATAGGACTTTATGGTCCTCTTGTGCTAGATGAACTTACCCTATCCGCGCCTTCGTCACCGACAGAGACCAGGCGACGTTCTAGCGCCCGGAAAGCAGGAAAGGCACCTATTAGCGATAAGATGGATATTGATGAACCACTTATCGCACCGAAAAGGGAGCAGAACGATGTAGAGATGATTACGCCGCCCGAGAGAGAGGGATATGGCATCTGTATTTGCAGGGGTGGATGGATGAGAAGTGATATGTTGCGGTGTGATGGACTGGTGAGTTCCCCAGATACCGTTCAAGATGAAGAAATCTAATACAAATGCATAGAGCTGTGATACACGATGGTTTCATCGCTCTTGTATGGAAGTGGAAGAGAGGTGGTTGAAGAGCTGGGTTTGTCCACGGTGTAGAGAGGCGGAAAATGCCGACGAAGACAGTTAAGGACTGCTTCTATATCATGGAACCTCTGATTCTTGTCCTCTTTTGCAGTTTTTACTTTTGCGAGCGAGCACCTCATTTCAATATTACGTTCCTACCTGTACATTGAATTGTATTGTATATTTGTGGCCGCTTTAGAGAAGTTGAGTTGCTGGTTGTTTTTTTCTTTTTCGATGTAATGGGTTGGGGTTATTGTTGTTGATGTTGGAGCTGGCGGTAATAGCAGAGACGACGACGGCCAATGTAAGTATATCACGACTGTTCACGGTAAAGGTAAGTGCGGGGATGTTGTATAACTAGGTGGGAGGAGTCGTGAAATTTCATGGCTCCATTGTAGCTTGTTTTGTATGTATACAGTTTCTGGCGTCTTAATGGATGAGGCGTGCGCGCAGAAAGGTCAGTTCATAGATATGGAGAATGGGGACGAGAAGTATCGCTTTGATTGTAGCAGGTGGCAGAAACCTTCAACCTTCAACAGCGTTGGCTTCTTAGCATACTATATATGCAAATTAGGGCGGCGGTTTCGACTTCAAAAACGTCCTTCCGCAATGGACGATGTATCGTCATCCTATCTGATTGCAGTACTTCGTATCCTCGAGTTGAAAGGTAAGTTCGTATTGAGTGATCGTCCATGAGCGACAGAGAGTAGTGGGGCGAGATAGTTCATATAGCACAAGCTCTTTGAAGCCGGTGAATGAATAGTTTCGTAGTTAAGTGAAACTTCATGCGAGCGAATTCTCTGCAGAAGTATAGCTAATCCCTAATAGCCTGTAGGTCTCATTTTGAGACGGCTGTCATAATTAAATCAAAAGTCTTCTAGAAGCATACTTTGGACACACAGCGGTGCTTAATGAAGCAAAGCGGCCAACCTAGCATATATGCATCTGCCCGGTGTCGGTCTACACTAAGGTCTGCTGTGAATTTGACACAAGTAGTTTACTGTTTACAGCTCCCGGAGATCTAGATCTGACTGGTTTGCAGCTGCAGATATCAACAGATAGTGCTGAATGTGAGCTTCCTTTACGTGAAAGTACTCCCCTGTTTACAGCGCAGTCTGAATCCAAGTGTGCAAGGTATCTGGGGTCGATGAGGGAAATGTGGGGCTGTGCAGATATATGTAGCCATCCACCGGTTGGTAGCACTTACTGCTTGAACTTGAGATTCTGATTTTGTTGTTATCCCCTGGATCGTAACTTTGGTATTCCCGGCCCGTTTGAGCATGGCAACCGACTCCCCACCTGCAAATATTTAGCGATGCAACCACAACTCTGTGGGGGTGGCCTGGGAGCATTATAAACTTACTTTCTTATGTCTTGAGAGCATTTTGGCAAAAATTAAGGACTGTACAGGAATGGGGTGCCGATAAAAAGGGCAGTTTTTGTTGGGAGGGTTGTCTCAAGATCAGCTCCTCAAAAACTCGAAAATGTCACTGTGCAGCCCAGATGGACAACTCTGCCCATAACACCCTAAAATATCCTTCAAGCTAAGTGCTAAGGATATGCTCTGAAGTCCGAATATCATTACACACAAGGAATTCCATCTGCAATATGCTTGAGAGTTGAGGCTCAGAGGGGGGATACCAATACCCATCGCACAGCTCTCATAGTGAACAAGGCTAAAACCCACTTTGTCAAACATCAAAGAGGGCATATCTTTACCCCTCAGCCAGAGCTGGAGTTGCGGGCAATTTTCAGTACACCTTGAGAAGGGAAAGTAGCTGGCATGGGGGCTTTGCCAGCAGGAAAGCCCAGCCAGAAATACCAAATCTCCACCCAAACTTTGCTAAGCATGTTCAAAATTCAAGTGACTGTGGTGTCTCAATAATGAAAGGCATCGTTTTGTGGAATTCAATCACCTGTAAAAGAGAAAGGTGGGTTGTAGTGCATAGACATGGGGTGGGTTGCCAGTTCAGAGAGTGAATTTTTGTGGGGCAGTAAGACTTACAAAGTCACATCACATATAATTTACAATTCACTTCGATAGAAAGTTTTATTTGCTACTAAAGAAGACTTAATAAAAAGGACAGCCTATGATGACCATTTTTGGATGTGTGGTGAGGTGGTTGCGCGGGCGGCCCCGTATGGGCCGGGAACCGTTACGATCCAGGGGATACTAGACTTCAAGTCTGACTCCTTTGGAAGTGCCCAGGAACATTTCGAAACATGAGATGGTATTTCCACGCTCTTCCAACGTTCGAGTGCGAATGTTGGAAGAATTGTGACCTTCAACTCAATGCTGCGATCTGTCTGAATATAGGTGTGATGTGGCACAGCTACAGCACATCCCAAAGCCACATTACGTGTCGAGCTTGGCACCCGGCGACGTCACGACATGAATAGTATCTAGTAGATTCCCCGGCTCGGGAATCTGCTTTCCTTAGGTTTACGATACGCAGATAATAGTTACTATATATACCATTTCCATGTCGGTGAGTGATAATCGTGGGGGCGAATCGCTGTAGATTCTTTCGCTTCACTTGTCCGAGTATGAACGACAGCCCCGGCTCCAGTACACATTGGTGAACTAGCCAGACACATTTTGTGTACGATGAAAGTCTAAGTCCTTCAGTAAAAAAGAGCTGATACCTAGCTCAGCTTGGGTTCATGGAGTTTCAACGCCAAGTGCTGTAAACACCTAAGTTCGAAACCGGAAACGCCCCTTTACCATCCCAAGAACAGTTACCTACCCACATATGTAGCAAAGAGCCAGATGGACTACTAAAATAACCAAGTTATTCAGTCACTCAGCCAAAATGCCGATCAGAAAGTGATCAACTAGAAAAAATATTAAGCTATCTTATTGTCCAGGCTGTTGAGTGACCCGTCAAATCCTCTATTTGTCCGAGTCATCCCATTAAAACCAATTGATGCCTAGTGAAGCTCGCTATTCATGGTGATATAATCGCCAGGTGCTCCAACACCAAAGGTTCGAAACCTGCTACGTCCATTCTTTTGCCGCACCCAGAATAGTAACTCGTTCCCCTACTATCTCCTCCTACCCATGTGTCTAGGTATTACAGAGTAAGTATGTGATGATATAAGTCCAAGAAAACTCAGGCAACGTCAGTGCTAATGCTCGTACCCGGCCTAAATACATACATGAACACGGAGAATAGTTGATTACATCCTATGTTGTACAGCATAGCCTTGTAGGACTCGTATAGTAGACTATGTGATGTATAAGAAGCGTCTTAACCGGACGACTGCCAATAAAGTGGTATGGGGTAATGGTGGCGAGGCAGGCACGGTTGGGGGTTTCCAGCACCTCATGCCAACCCCACGAGTTCTCGTCCGATTAAGACGCTTCTTACGCATCAAATAATCTAATATACGATTAATACAAGGTTATATTTCCTAATCGTAGATATCACTAGCGGTTCTTGTGCGGTATTCGATTGTGTGAAACGATCTAAAATGATGCGAGCATGCGGAAACTTATGCCGATTCAGAACGGGCTTTCGGGGGCTTCATCCTGTCACGAATTCGTGAACCTAACCCGTGACTTTCAGCAAATTAAGGCTGTATTTTGCAGGTCCTAGTCACAAAATTATTAGCCTACGAACGTTGTTGGAAGCACATTCGCCATTTGACTTATTTGGGCAGCATAATCTTTACTGCCACCACCACAATCATCTCTATTGTTACATGGATTTCTTACAGTCGGGATGGGGTTTATTTTTGTGTCTAGTTGAGCTGCTAGACGGGAGCTCGAGAAGAGCAAAAGAGTGATCGAAGTGTGGATACTAGAGCCAGTTCTCTTGATCCCCAAGAGCACACTGTTTAGACACAACCGTTCACAACTAGAAATTACTAAGCTAGAACCAGTTCATTCTTTATATAGATTCCAACGACAAAAAGAGTGACTGCTGCGGATTTTGAGCCCGCGAACTTAGTATTTGCAACAACGGGCGTTAATTGCACATGCTCTAATCGTTGCATTAGAGTTTCAGGTATTGTTTATCCGACCTGGATCACTAGGCTCCCAGCATCGATCATGTTTTTGTTTTTTGTTATATTCATACTATATTCACTCTACCTTATTCACTTGCTTATAAGGTACGCTCCTGATTGGGTTAGCGTAGTTTAATCTCCTTATCTAGCAGCTGCCAGCCCTAAAGCGGAAATTAGAAAAACACGCAGGCATTCTTAATTTCCGGTTTTGGACTGTGCACTTCCGTTTCAGGAACGCTAACCTAGTCGGGGGCGTACCATATAAGTGAGCCAGCGAAGAAAAGCCGTATGACAGACCTAATTCCCCTCCCCCTGTAGCTAGGTGAAGGAGATCCCCTCTACCTTCTTCCCCTCCAGAATCGATCATTATCCTCGGGATCCTTCAAGCCCGCCATACTTACAGGTACTTCCGGGTAAAATACCGAGAGTTGTAGCAGATCTCGTTGTGCATTGTTTCGATGATTTGGCTCAGCAGAAAGGCGCATGACTAGTATCAATGATGAAAGGACAACTCTGTCCACGCAGTCTCTGCCCGTGGTATAGAGATACCGTAACTATAGGGTTTAGGTTATGATGCCGAGGTGGCATTACGGTAGATGCCCGCGTGTGCCCAAAGAGATCATCATTTATCATCACTACATATGGAGACTAGAACGCACTGTCACAGTCTAGGAACCGCTGTCTGGCGCAGACTGCCATGGTACAATGATATAGACCGACAAACTTAATGGAGGATAGTGCGAAAGGTGCGGGAGCTTCCTTGCAGCAACACGCTTAATTAGAACTCTTATTCTAGTTTGTCAACGTTTGAGCCAAAAGCCCCACTCAACAGCTGTCCCCACTCAACAGCTGTCCCAACTCAACAGCTGTCCCCACTCAACAGCTGTCCCCACTCAACAGCTGTCTGAAACATGAACCAAACACAGGAAAATACGCATTCACCATGCAAGTAACCTCCGTAACTAGTGTAATCAACCACCCGGGGTCGTCAGATCCATCGCAGGCGACAAACAATTCTAGCACGAAGCAAAACAGCTTCATTTGCTAAAAAGCCCGCAGTTCCTGTGAAGCCTTTCTCGTCTTCTATATCCTCTCGAGCGCAATTATTCCAACCTTCCTTACTGTCTAAAACGCCAATACCATCATCGATGAAGTTTTGGGTTGATGGTGGCCGCGACCAAATGGATGTTCGCGAACCTATATTGTAATCTGCCGCTTATGCAGACAGAAAATGTCGTGTTCTTCTTTGCACATGCCCAGCTTGCCGGTGGATTCAGGACTTTTATGTGATTGTCATGGCGTTATCCTGCACACTTATGTTGCTTTGGTTGATCTACCTGCGGGGAATTGTCGCAATTGCCATAGACACGTACATTGAAGACCTTCCTAGCATTCGGATGGAAGCGAAAAAGAAACTGGATACCAACAGTTAATCGATTACATGTTCCGCTAGGAGTTATGATACCATGCATAGCGGTATGTACACCTGGTATTATGTTCAATTTTATTGGTGAGACTCGCCCGCCGTCTATCGGACAACATCGGAAGTGCAGTGCTGATGTAGACATGTGGTTCTCGAATCCTTGTGCATATACAACTTCTCTCCATTGGTGCTCATACGAATTTTTAAACACAGACGTAACATGGCGCAGTCTGAGTGGTGGCGCATGCGGCGGGTTTGAGAGGGTAAACCCTCTACATCCCTTCGCACATAAAAGCCTTTCACCCTTCACCACACTTCACCCCTCACAACCTCAACCCAAGCTTACCAGAGCGCTACACAAATCCCACCTATCCCTGTTCCTTATACAGACTCATAATTTTGCCCTATCTTTTGAGACTCTTAAGATTGCCTCACTTGATCTATAATCTTTCTAGTCTCGTCCAGACGTTTTTTTCCTGTTGCGCGGAATCCTTGCGAATAACCACAACTGTTGAACACGGCATCCGCAACGATCAATCCAGTACGACCCTTTCAAAAGCTTTCTGACCCGTTACTAACACGCTTCTTCTAGCTATAGCATAGATCCTGCTCACATCACGAGCCTCTTACGAGATGCAACCCCGCACTAAAGATCTCATCCGCAACCCCCCCCGGAGCTAAGAAGTACTCTACCCAGAAGGAACCTCAGACCCCAAAAGCAAGCAACCCACTCCTGTCACCGCACAACCCTGAACCACTTACTCCCTCTCTCAAACTTATCTAGCCTCAGTGTTCCTAAGCGGCCCGGCCGCAAAATCCGAGGTCTCCATTTCAAAAGCCTGCGCCGCAAAAAGCCTGGCGGCCGGCCGGGCCTGGCCGCTTAGGAACACTGTCTAGCCGAGTCTTTTGGTCATTGGTCGCTGGCAAAGCGCTAGGTCAAGGCACTTCTTTGTGGGAGTGGCAAGTGTTTCCTTCCGCTATCAGTAAAAACCTCTCCGGAGCCGACCATTATATCATCTGATACCACGAATTTGTTTTCCAATGATGACCAGCTGGCAATGGTACAACCTGTCGCATAGCATTGCAGCATACGAAAACTTAAACACCTTCTGGGCAGAAGTTCCGGTATTAAGAGGCCCGGCCTGCCGCCAGGCTTTTTTAGATATCTGCAGGGCGGCCAGGCCAGGCCCGACCACGATATCGCTAGCCCCACTTAGCGCAGGCTAGACCGGGCTGCCATATGAAAAGCCTACAGGCTTTTAAATATCTGAGGCCACCCATAGATCTAGCACGGCTAAACCTCAACTTGGAGGCCTGCTTTGGCGGCGGCCAGCCCGGCTTCATGCAGGCTAGCCGGACTGGACCACTTGGGAACGCTAGGTAGAACCTCATATCGTCGACGAACCCACCCGCAGTGTAATGCAAATTTGAGGTTGAGTTTGGTTTAGCCATCTGCTAGAGCATATATGTATATAGCTATATGGAGAAGCAAGAAAATGGGGTTAGTATCATCCTCCAGTTTAATTCTCAAAAGATCTGATCGACCACCTTGTTATCTACAGGCATCTCAATAGTCCGTCCCGTCCGTCCAAGGCCATGCCCGAGACTGGACTAAAGTTATCGAGGCTCAAGACTTTAGGACTGGACGGACCAGGGCACTCCATGACAAGACTACAGGACTGCGGGCCCTACAGTCCATTAATTGGCCCTCCATTGGCCCCTTACCGAGGTAGCTGCGGAAAGCTTCTCAGTCCCCGTATCGAAGGATTGTCTCCAACCTTGAGTTCGAGAAGTCTCATTGAGCAGAAGTAGAAAACAGCCTTAGAATATCGAACAGTGGACGTGGGGAGTCGGCTATCCTTTCTTGGGGCGCAAAAACATTTTGGAAAGGATCTGCTCCGCAATGTCCTAGAGGAGCGAATGATAGATAGAGTAAGGGCACGGGTTTTTGGATTTGACTTTGGGTAGAACAATTGTCGTACACTGAACTCATTTAACGACCCATTTCCCTGTATGACTTATATTCCTCTCCGATCGGTTCGGATTCAAATGGCTACCGGAAATTTCAACCTAACAATCTTTTTATGGCTCAACAATACGAAATTCCGAGAGAGAGGACACTGCACGCGGGGATCTCAGACCTTCCGGCCAACTTAAGAGCAGCTTTACTGGAATCTCATTTATTGCGTTCCGCTATGATAGAGGAAATGCCGAGCACGCGCAGCTGAATATCACAGACTTTATTGTGAAAGAACAGTCTCACCTACTAACACAATATTTTAAGTCATTGGCGGTCGTGTGCGAGGTTTTGGAGATCGACACGCAAGACAGAAGAACCACCGCCTCCTTGCGTGTGTAGACCTTCTCCGACATGATCCACTATGTGAAACGAGGCAAGTTTCACCTTTTCATCTCCGCTGACCCCGACGCATTGCACGGTATGATGGATGCCAATGAAATTAGGATTCAACTTAATGAAGCTTAAAATTCCCCGATTTGGTATAAGTTCATCTCGGGTGAAGATTTGTTCAGGAATATGGTATCTTGGAACTCTTATTCCCGAGCCGATATATCCGACTCCGATCAATACTACGGTCATCTATACTGGGCCCTGGGGCTGAAGTTTTCTGCCCTGGATGGACCAGTCCCTCCATACTCATACCTTAGACAGGACGACGATGTCGGGCCCCGAAAGACTGTAGTCCGAACAGACGGTTGGGAACCCTGGTTATCTACAGATCTGCAGATCGTTCGGATAAGATTCCAATTATTTGAACCTCCATTGGCATACACTGGTGTCGGTCGGGCTCCATAAAGCCTGAGTAGTGTTCCTATCGAGTCAGTCCGGTCTGATATGACAGTAATTGGGTCGGTCTATTCCAAGCTAGCCGGTAAAGCCCGAGGTTTGTACTCATATGACAATCACTTCCTTTCATTTGTTTAATCGGACTAACTGTTTAACAGGTGTCTCTTCTGTGGGGTTTAATGCTGTTGCCCCTTTCGATGATGGTCCTAAGCTTGTCTGCCGACGGTTAGTATCTGACAGTCGTCATTTTGTTTCACGTAGCTAACAATTTGACAGATGTCGCTTCTGTCGTTAGTCTTGGTGGCGTTGCTCCTGTCGGTGATGGTCTTACGCTAGCCTCTGTCGACAGCTAGTATCTAATTATCATCTTTTTTTGTTTAATCAAATGATTCCATCAGTCCGGACGGCAGTGTTGTCAACCGTCCCGTCTGTCCGACATCACTGAGGACGGGACGGGACGGCGGCTTGCCGTCCATCCTGAGCTAGGACGGAACGGCGCCGTCTTTCTTGAGGCCGGACGGGGACGGACGGAAGGGACGTCATCGGCCGACATCCATTGATGATTTGCGAGTCATCATACATAATAGATATTCAGTTATAATAAGTACATTTCTCCACTATCTTGACTGTGAAGCAAGATCCTTCAACATCTGCTCGATCCGAACCTGAATTCTTACTACTGATTGAGAGTCTAGAAATATAGATAAATCTATTTATATCTTGTACTGCGCGCTCTACAGTTACAGTATATGTATTAATAGTAACCGCCCGATGACGGCCGATGACGGTGGATGACGGCCGATGACGGTATTTTTGCCGTCCCCGGCCTTGGCACCGTCCCGTCCGTCCTGCAGATATTGCGGATGGACGGGACGGTTGACAACACTGCCGGACGGTCCCAGTCTGAGGTAGGGCTCGGTCCGGTCCGGTCCAAAAGCAAGGTCAGACTAGACTGGACTAGACCGGGACCAGGCCAGCCCGGACTAGTTCTCCCTCGGACTGCTAGTTCTCCCTCGGACTGGTGGAATCATTGGCCGGTATATTGATTTACAGCTATCAACCTGACCGGTCTGTAGATACCTACAGACCACAGTGCTGGGTTGTTCATTGGAAATGGCCGCTCCTCACATTACTGTACCAGCGCGAAACTTTGGACGTCAGGAAGCAACTGTAGGACTTGTCCAAGAGCACTGACTTTCGGATCTTACCTCTATATATTTATAAAAAACTTTCTGTCCACATCTCCCGGATAGCCGCCAGATATCTTCAGATGTCTGCAAATATCTTCGCTAAGGCAGATCCAGGCTTCCCAATAGTCCGTCCCGTCCGGGCAACACTCTGCCCGGGACTGGACTATGATTTTCGGGGCAGAGAATTCTGGACCGTGTAAGACTAGGGCAAATGATTCTTGGACTATATACCTACAGGGCCCTGTAGTCTCTATGACGGCATAGAATACAGAAGTCAACGGTGGGAAGCGGTGGAAATTATGTTATTTTATACCATGCAGACCCTCTACAGGTACTGCGGCGCCTGCTGCCGCTTGTTTCAAGGCTCACCACTACCATTTCACAACATCATGGCACCAGTTGCAGCTAATTGTAAGGCCAACCACCGCAACCACCACCGGGATGACCACCGGATGCCTTGTTCCAGTAGCCGCTAGTCCGCTGTAGGTACTTCTACGGGCCCTAGGGCAGCCGATATCAGCCCCGGACGGACTAGTTCTCCGAAATCATGCCCCGGGACGGGACGGCGACGTCGGGCCCCGAAAGACTACAGTCGCCCCGGACCGTTGGGAAGCCTGGGCAGATCCCATATTCATCTGCAGATATCTAGGCTGTTTGACTCTTGGTATAATCGGTTTATGCCAAGGGCGGCTTTGTGTTGGATCATGAGCTGGCGAACGTTAGTAGACTTACCTTACGGGCTAATACTCGGAAACCGGTTTGGGTTTACATCGCGATGGAGGTAATTGCCTGAAACGGTCCTACACAAACAATCTCCTCCGCATTTCGCTGACGAACTACGATCCCAGATACCTACACCGAAATCTCGTAGCCAGTATATTCAACCGCCCCGTCTGTCCGTCTGGGATCACTCAGGACAGGCGCGGACGGATAGGACTGCTGAGGACACCACATTGCCATCACGGGTCGTTCCCAGCAGCCCCGGCAGTCCCCAGTAGATATCCATTAACGATGAAATTCACAACGAGATGAATCATACCGAACTTCAGATTTACACACAATATGTACTGCAAAGTCTATCCATTACCATTAGTTCACTCATCTCTAGTCTCATAGAACTCCTAAATGCCTGATGTCCGCTGAAGACAGTGAAGGTCAGCTGGGGACGGAGGATGTCAGTGTTTTCGCCATCCCCGGCGGTCCCCGCCCGTCATGCCGTCCTCGTCGAGTAAGGACGGGACAGACGGCCTTAGCGCCGTCCCATCCGTCCTAAAGAAATTTTCGGACGCACCACCGTCCCCGGCCGTCGGACGAGACGGTTGAGAACGCTGCGTGTAGCACCCAACCCTTCTTACCATCTCAATACATCAGCGTTGCATCCCTCCCGGCGTTTACCAGACTTTCTTCCTCAGGATCCAATAAAGAAGCAAACCTGGTACCATATCCCGGTCCATTGGGTTCTAAATATCTTGGCACAGCCCGGCTGGATCTGACTGGACTACAGATCTGCAGATTGCCCGGCGGTCGATCTGACTAGTTGGGATCACTGAGCCTGAACCAGTCAGAAGCAGGCATCTCAACGGTCCGTCCCGTCCGAGCAATATTTAGCCCCGAACAGACTAAGCTACAGAACTAATGTCTGAGACGGGACGGTGATGTCGGGCCCCGAAAGATTGTAGTCGCCCCGAACCATTGAAACCCCTGACTACAATAAAAATGATTTCACAGTAATGTGTCAGGTGCAAATTGAAGCGAATTCTGTTGCGAATTTTTCTAGTCCCTCAAGTGAATTCTTAAAACCGAGTTTGAATTCGAATTACTAATACGCAAATATTGTTATTCGGCATTCAGGAATGGAATATAGGGACTAACGAAAATGCAAGCCCTGGAGATGATAAGTAGCTGTTCCAAATGTCGACGTCTGGGTCATTGTTCTCTCGTTTTGAACGGTCCTTTCATGTCAACGAACCACAGTTCTAACAAGCCCCAACAAGACATAATTCAGCTTGAAGCCCATTTCTTGCACATAAGAAATTGACAGCTTATAAACCTCCCCTACACTTGCCCTCTCACCATTATCCATCATCTCATCCAACCACCCACGTCCACTCCAGCGATTTTATATCTTCTTCATAACTATCAACTTTCCTTTTAATCCACATTCCATACCACAATAACTATTTGCACCACATCGCACTCTCATCTCCCGAATTCCAAATGGGGAGCGCCAGACCACTGCTCTAAATGTAACAAATGTCTGCAAAAGGCGCCAAAGTACAACCTCTGTGGCCATCCATACTGCCGAAGCTGTATTAAGAAGGTGAAGGAATGTATTCTCTGTGGTGTATAATGTAGCGTGTTTGGTTTTGTGTAGATGGAGTTTGGGGATTTTTATTTGGTAGTTTGGCTGGCAGAATTGAAAGATGTTGACATTTTTATGCAAATGATGTATTCGAATCGAAATTTGCAGCTGGGTCAGGCTTTTCACACTGTTCTACACCGCTCTGCTCAGTAGAATGAACTGCGATCGATAGCCTTCTCTCCAGAGTGGAAGAGACTCTTTCCATCGAAGAAATTTGCATGAATTCGAGAGAACAGGACTTCCCCTCGTACTGGCCAACGGGCCAATTAGATTTGATGGTTAGCCGTGTAGTGCCCATGCTGCATTGGGACCTGAGGGTAGAAATGAATGCAATGAGTCATTCACCTGTTGTACTTGTCAAGTTGAATGGGATACGTGAGCAGTGAAGTCAACCGTCCCGTCCGTCCGGGATCACTGCGGACGGGGACGGACGGCAAAGTCGCCGTCCGTCCAAGGGCAGGACGGAAACGGTGCCGTCTTTTTGAGCCAGGACGGGGACGGACGGC